>Ga0157370_10002115_pt1 | contig 24264 bp, 29 predicted proteins | sample C35metaG_FD_113463 | JGI IMG/M metagenome (GOLD analysis project Ga0157370, IMG submission 113463) | Corn rhizosphere microbial communities from Kellogg Biological Station, Michigan, USA - C3-5 metaG | ecosystem: Host-associated > Plants > Roots > Rhizosphere > Soil | place: USA: Michigan...
AGGCACTACGCCCAGAGCTCAAATTGGTTGTGCTGGGTCATTTTGAGGATAAATTGGATCCTATTTCTGAAGAGGCAAGGAAGATATTGAATGAACACCCCGCCATCATACATATTGACTGGAACGAGAACGTGGAATATTTTATGAAGGTTTGCCAGTTGATGGTTCATGCTTCTTACCGGGAAGGGTTCCCTAATACCCTATTGCAAGCAGGGGCTATGAATTGCCCGATCGTTTGTTCAAAGATCGAAGGCAATGTAGATGTAGTTTCGGATAAGCAGACAGGGTTATTATTTGAGGCCGGCAATGCTGATGATCTATATGAGAAACTGGATTATGCCCTTTCGCACAAGAATGAAATGAAAAGTTATTCCGAAAATCTTATGCACCGGGTCAATCAGAACTTCAGCCAGCCCTATGTTCATGCCTGCCTGAAGGAGAAATACGAAGAGTTGTTACACAAGCAGCAGGCCCGGACTTAATTGTAATTTTATAATTTTATTCAATCAACAAACAAAATGGAAGCGACAGCTTTAAAAATATCAAGAAGCCCGATCACGAATAAGGAATACCCAATTCCTACGGACCTGGATGATAAAAAGGGGATCGATGAATTTCTTTCCAACCATAAAAACAGGAAAGTAGTGGTGGTCCAGGGATTAGGGTTCGTGGGATCTGTTATGGGGTTGGTGGTTGCAAATGCACTGACAGAAGAATATGCAGTAATCGGGATCGATCTTGCCAACATTCCCTCGTACTGGAAAATTAGATCGATCAATGAAGGCGTTTTTCCTGTACTGGCAAGCGACCCTAAGATCAGCCTGTATTATGAGAACAGCAGGAAGAAAAATAATTACTATGCAACTTTCGATGCCTATGCTTATAGTAAAGCGGATGTGATAGTAGTGGATATCAACCTGGACGTTAAAAAGCACTCTGCTGCTCAAACGAAAGATCTAGAAGAATATAGTATAGACCTTGACCCATTTCGTAAAGCAATAGAAAGTATTGGAAGGAATTGCAAGCCTGATGTTTTAGTATTAGTAGAAACTACTGTGCCACCGGGAACAACCGATAAAGTGGTACTTCCAATATTAAAAAAGTGTTTGACGGACAGGGGCCTTCAGCCTGATGCTTTAAGGATTGGGCATTCTTATGAACGCGTAATGCCGGGACCAAAATACGTGGATTCAATTCAGAATTTTTACAGGGTATTTTCAGGCGTGGATGAGAAAAGTGCTGATGCAGTTGAAAAGTTCCTCCGCACCGTAATTCGAACGGATGAATACCCGCTTACAAAATTGGGGCACACTAATGCCACTGAAATGGCCAAAGTACTTGAGAATTCTTTCCGGGCCATGAACATAGCATTCATGGTGGAATGGAGTCGTTTTGCAGAAGAAGCCGGTGTTGATATTTACGAAGTAGTGAATGCAATTCGAATGCGGCCGACACATAAAAATATAATGTTGCCTGGCCTGGGAGTGGGAGGATATTGTCTTACAAAAGATCCTTTGCTGGCCAGCTGGGCAAGAATGAATTTATTCGGGGGTAGAGAGCCGCTGCATCAAAGTGAGAAAGGGGTACATATAAATGATAAAATGCCTCTTTATGCCTTTGAATACATGCGTACACAGTATACAGAGCCCATGGCAGGTAAAAAAGTTTTATTACTGGGAGTAAGTTACCTGAATGATGTTGGAGATACCCGTTATACACCAGTAGAAGGGTTTTACGACTGGCTGGAGATAGAAGGTGCTGATATCAGTCTGCATGATCCTCATGTATTGTATTGGGAGGAAAAAGACATTTGGATCAACCAGGACCTCGATAGTTTACTGGCGAAAGATTACGATATCATTGCAATTACTACAGGTCATAAGGATTATCGCAATAACCCACAACTAATTGATAAGATATTATCCCGTTCCCGCTGTTTCATATATGATACTATAGGGGTTTTGACAAACGAGGAAATAAAACAATTATCCGCTAAACATACAGTGCGGGTGATTGGAAGAGGAGATCTGTAGAGAACTTAATTAATATAAACTATGGCCAAAAAAAAAGTATTAATCCTTGGCGGTGCAGGATTTATTGGTTTCAATATTGCAAAATATCTTGAAGCCAACAGGGATCATGAGATCACTATTGCCGATAACTTCATGAAGAAGAATCGGGATGAAGAATTTGAAAAATTACTGGCCTCACCCAAAGTGAAATTGATAGAAGCAGATTTCTCACAACCGGAAGCATATGATAAGCTGGATAAAGAATATGACCAGTTCTATATGATGGCGGCCCTGGTAGGGGTAGATAATGCGAACAGTAAACCGCATGAAGTGATCCGCATCAATACAGCTCTTACACTTTATAGCCTGGAATATATTCGCCGTTCGAAGATCGGGAAAGTGGTTTTTGCTTCAACCAGTGAGAATTATGCCGGGACTGTAGAGGCATTTGGCTATAAGATACCCACACCTGAAGAGGTTCCCCTCACCATACAAAATATTGCCCATCCAAGGTTTACCTATGCGGTCACTAAGATTTTAGGAGAATCAGGATTTCTCAATTATGGAAAGATGCTTGGGTTTGAAGTCACGATCATTCGTTACCATAATGTATTTGGTCCGCGTATGGGATTCAATCATGTGATCCCGCACCTGGTCATTAGGTTCCGTAACAAGGAGAACCCTTACCGTATTTATGGTCACGCCCAAACCCGTGATTTTTGCTATATCACTGATGCCGTTGAAGGAACGGTATTATCAATGGAAACAGCAGGTACTGACCAGCAGATTTATCATTTGGGTACAGGTGTTGAAATAACAATTGAAGAACTCACTCGTAAAACCGGGGAGTATATGGGATTCAATGGAGAATATACTTATGCTCCTACTTATCCCGGCTCCGTTTCACGAAGAAGCCCCGACATTACCAAATCAAAACGCGATCTCGGTTTTGTTGCAAAAGTAGATTGGAAAGAAGGGTTAAAGGAAACTGTGGAATGGTATAATGCGTATTTTGATGCAGGGAAAGTAGTGCCCGACAAGATCGTGTTTCAATAAACTCTAAATTTCTGGAATTGTATTCTCTTATCAAGCGGTTTTTCGACATTCTTTTCTCTCTTTTGGCATTGATCATTCTATCGCCTATCCTCGTACCTGTTATTATTATTTTGTTACTTACCGGCGAGCACACAGTATTTTATAAACAGGAGCGGGTGGGTTATAAGAACCGAATATTCGGCATCTGGAAATTTGCGACCATGTTGAAGAATAGCCCGAATATCGGATCCAAAGATCTGACCACCCGCAATGATCCAAGAGTGCTTCCCTTTGGAAGATTTCTTCGTAAGACGAAGATCAACGAATTACCACAGATGATCAATATACTTACTGGTGACATGTCTTTTGTTGGCCCTCGTCCCTTAATGAAAAGTGGGTTTGATAGGTATTCAGATGATCTGAAGAATAAGGTATATAATGTAAGGCCTGGCTTGACTGGAATCGGCTCGATCGTTTTTCGGGATGAAGAACTGATCATAACGCAAAGCAAGCTTTCTCCTGAGGATACTTATCGCAATGTGATACTTCCGTATAAAGGAGCATTGGAATTGTGGTATCAGCATCACCAGAATTTTTATTCTGACTTTATGCTTTTGTTTTTGACAGCATGGTATATAATATTCCCCAATAGCAAGCTGGTGTATAAGGTGTTTCCCTCATTACCCAAAAGAGATCGCCTTTAATCCTTATTCGTTTAAACCCTTAACTCTAATCTTTTCTTTTGTTTAAATTATTCTCCAAGCCAAGATTCCCCACCAACCCGGTATTTCGGCTCTTAAAGGCCGACATGCACTCTCATTTGATTCCGGGTATCGATGATGGGGCGCCGGATATTGAGACTTCATTGGAGTTGATCAAAGGAATGGTGGCACTTGGCTATACTAAGCTCATCACCACGCCCCATATACTTTGGGACATGTATAAGAACTCAAATCAAGTGATCCAGGATGGAATTGCAAAATTGAAGGAAGCAGTAAGAAATGAGAGGCTGGAAGTTGAAATACAAGGTGCCGCCGAATATTTTTTGGATGACCATGTTGCGGAATTGTTGAGATCCAAAGAAAAACTTCTTACCATAAAAGAAAATATGGTCCTGGTTGAATTTTCTATGGCCTATCACTCTCATAGTTTAAAAGACATACTTTTTGAAATGCAAATGCAGGGATATCTTCCGGTCATCGCTCACCCCGAGCGATATATTTATCTGCAGAAGAACAAACAATTCTTTGAAGAATTGAAAGACCTGGGATGCCTGTTCCAGATGAACGTTCTTTCCCTCACTCCACACTATGGCAAGTCGGTACAGGAACTGGCCAGTTACCTTATTAAGAAAGAATATTATGACCTTATAGGGTCCGACCTACACCACAAAGGACATATCGAGGCGATGAAAAACCCGGCCTTAGTGTCGCCACTGGAAAGGTTGATCGCCTCCGGGAAGATCAGGAACGCGGATTTGGTTTAGAAAAGTTTGGAGTTTAGGGTTTAGGGTTTAATATTTAGCTAATGATTCTAGACTCTCAATCTTCAACTCTAAACATTTTTCCCCCAACATTGTTATCCCTTCAATGAACGCCTTTACCATCAAGGACCTCGAAAATCTGTCGGGCATAAAGGCCCACACCATCCGTATCTGGGAACAGCGGTATAAATTCCTGCGCCCCCAGCGAACACCTACCAACATCCGCTATTATTCAAATGAGGAATTAAGGATCATCCTTAACATAGCCCTGCTTAATAAGTACGGGTTTAAGATCTCGCATATTGACCGGATGCAACCACATGAGATCCAGGAAAAGGTACTTTCACTGGGAGATCCTATGGCTGTACAGGAAAGAGTGATCATTGAACTGGTGCAGCATTTGGTGGAACTGGAAATTGAAGAATTTGAAAGAGTGCTTTCTAAATATATTTCTGCGAAGGGTATCGAGAAAACGGTATTACAGATCATCTTTCCTTTTTTAGAAAAGATCGGCATACTCTGGCAAACAGGTCATATCAATCCTTCCCAGGAACACCTCGTGACGAACGTCATTAGGAATAAACTCATTCTTGCCATTGAATCTACCAACTCCTCTATTCGGATCGATAAGAAATTTCTTCTTTTTCTTCCCGAAGGTGAACACCATGAACTGGGTCTGCTCTTCATGAATTACTTATTGAAAAGCAGGGGCGCTACTGTTATTTATCTCGGTGCGAACTGCCCTGTCCGGGATGTTGAACACGTCATTAAAATAAAGAATCCCGAACTGGTTTTTGTTCATCTTACCGCAACCTGCCCAAACTTCAATTTCGACCGATTCCTGGCTCAACTCGGGAATAACCTTCCACAATTTAAAACCATCATTTCTGGAGTAATGACCCAGGGCTACAAAAAATCTATCCCCGGAAACGTAGAGTTTAAGACCTCCCTGGGCGAGATAATGGAGTTAGTTGGGTCCTTGTAAGGTAATGATAAACAGGTGTATATAGCTTTATTCTTTAAGCGAAAACCTGGCCCCCTCCCTTTGAGCCAATAGCTGTTGGCCTTCTCCTGACAGCCTTCTCTCCATGTTAAATTTCTCCCCAAACGACAATTATATCCCTAATTCTGTTTAACTTTACATCATAATTAATTAAACAAAGGAATATGATGACGCAGGAATTCAGTGAGCTGTTAGTGACGAATGCAGATTTCCTAAAACCATTCGCTATCAATCTTACAAGAGATACGGAAGAGGCAAATGATCTGTTCCAGGAAACTTTGTATAAGGCACTGGCCAATTACGAAAAATATAATGTTGGTACCAATATCAAAGCCTGGTTGTTTACCATCATGCGCAATATTTTTATTAATAATTACCGCAGGAAGGCCAAACAAAAAACCATCTTCGATAGTACACCGAATGATTTTCTGATCAACCAGAAACAAGCAACGATCTCTAATGCTGCAGAAAGTAATATCCGTATGAAGGAGATCCAGGAGGCCATTCACCAATTACCGGCAATATTTAAAACACCTTTTTTGCTTTACTTCGATGGATACAAATACAACGAGATCGCTGATGTTCTCCATGAACCTCTGGGTACCATAAAAAGCAGGATCCACTTCGCCAGGAAATTATTGAAAGAACAGATCAGCCGTTATTAAATACTTTTAGTGAGCAAAAGAAATGTCATTGTGATCGGCAGCGGATTTGCCGGATTATCAGCCGCTACCTTTATGGCAAAGGAAGGATGGAATGTTAGGGTCATTGAAAAAAATGAAGGCCCCGGCGGAAGAGCAAAACAACTTATTGAGAACGGTTTCGCCTTTGATATGGGGCCCAGTTTTTATTGGATGCCCGATGTATTCGAAAGATATTTTGCACAATTCGGAAAGAGAGTTGACAACTACTATAAGCTGGATCGCCTTGATCCTTCCTACCGTGTTTATTGGGAAGATGGTTTTACTGATATTCCTGCAGACCTTGAAGAATTAAAGAAGATATTTGATTCAATTGAGAAAGGAAGCGGAGCGCAGCTTGAAGATTATTTGAAAGAAGCGGCCTATAAATATGAGGTGGGCATAAACAACCTGGTCTACAAGCCTGGCCGGTCCCTCACTGAGTTCCTCGACTGGCCCACGATCCGCGGCGTATTTAAATTACAGGTATTCACTTCTATCAAAAAACATATTGAGCGCTATTTTAAAAGCAGTAAGCTCAGGCAACTGATGGAGTTCCCTGTTTTGTTTTTGGGAGCGCTGCCAGAAGATACTCCTGCCCTTTACAGCCTTATGAATTATGCTGACATAAAGGGCGGTACATGGTATCCGCGCGGCGGCATGTTTGCAGTAGTGGAAGGCATGTACAAACTTGCGGTAGAGCTGGGAGTCCGATTTCAATTTAATGAGGAAGTAACAGATATTATCCTTGAGAACAAGGATGCAAAAAGAATTGTGACCAGCAAAGCTGTTTATGAAACAGACGCCATCATAAGCGGGGCTGACTATCATTTTACAGAAACCAGTTTATTGCCACCACATGCGAGAACCTATTCCAGTTCTTACTGGGATGAAAGAGTAATGGCGCCTTCCTGCCTGATGTATTATGTAGGCATTAATAAAAAATTGAAAAATGCAGCGCACCATACGCTTTTCTTTGATGTTCCCTTTGAAGAACATGGAAAAGAGATCTATAAAGATCCAAAGTGGCCCAGCGCCCCTTTATTTTATGTCAGCATTCCTTCCTTAACTGATAATAAGGTTGCGCCGGAAGGTCACGAAGCTATTGTGTTTCTTATTCCCGTTGCTTCCGGTTTGCAAGGTGATACCGAAGTAATAAGAAATAAATATTTTGACATCATTGTGAAAAGAATGGAGCAGCGAACAGGCGAACCAATTTCAGATTCGATCGTTTATTATAAGGCATACTCGGTAAGCGATTTTACGAGGGATTACAATTCGTTTAAAGGGAATGCCTATGGTTTAGCCAATACCCTTAAACAAACGGCTATTTTTCGTCCATCCTGTGAAAGTAAAAAGGTCAATAATCTTTTTTATACTGGTCAATTAACTGTTCCGGGACCAGGCGTACCACCAAGCCTGATCAGCGGAGAAGTTGTAGCGAAACAATTAATAAAGAAACTGCGTTAATTTATTTACATTCAGAGTATGGTTGATCTGTTTCATGAAACGAGTGAAAGTTGCAGCAAAATTGTAACAAAGAGGTATAGCACATCTTTTTCTTCTGCTATACGCATGCTGCACCGGGACCTGCGTACACCCATTTTTAATATTTATGGCTTTGTCCGTTTCGCCGATGAGATCGTTGATTCTTTTCATGAACACGATAAAACGCTGCTTCTGGAACAATTCAGGAAAGAAACCTATGAGGCTATTCAAAGAAAGATCAGCCTTAATCCTATTTTAAATAGTTTTCAGCGTACTGTAAACGATTTTAATATCGACCCTAAGCTGATCGATGCTTTTTTTCATAGCATGGAGATGGATCTTTCCCGCAAGCAATATGATGAAACTACTTACAAAGAATATATTTATGGTTCAGCCGAGGTGGTAGGGTTAATGTGTCTTTATGTTTTTTGTGGCGGAAAGCATTCGCAATATGAGAAACTGGAGTCAGCTGCGCGTTCATTGGGAGCTGCATTCCAGAAGGTCAATTTTCTGCGGGATGTGAAATCGGATTATAATGGCCTTGCAAGGATCTATTTTCCCGATTGCGATTTTAATAATTTTACGGAAGAGTGTAAACAAAAGATCGAAGCTGATATTCATGCCGATTTCAGGAATGCCTATCACGGTATTCTTCACTTGCCCTTTAAAGCCAAATTTGGGGTCTATGTTGCTTACAAATATTATCTCTCCTTATTCAAAAAGATAAAAAGACTCAAGTCCTCCACAGTCCTTGAAAAAAGGATACGCATCCCTAATTATCATAAGGCTATGATCATTTTAAGGGCAGGAGTAAAGAATCAATTACGTTTGATCTGATGGATCGTTCCAAAGTAATATTAGTGAATGAACAGGATCAGCCATTGGGAAATGCAGATAAAATGGAGGCACATCTTTCCGGGCAACTGCATCGGGCGATAAGTATTTTCATTTTTAATAATAGAGGAGAAATGCTTTTGCAACAAAGGGCTCTTGAAAAATATCATAGCGGTGGTTTATGGACCAATGCCTGTTGTTCTCATCCCCTGGAAGAAATGAGCCTGCTTGATTTTGGCCGGTTGCGACTAAGGGAAGAGCTGGGATTTGAAACGAAGCTTGAAAAAATATTTGATTTCATTTACCGTGCGGAGATGGGTAATGGATTAATTGAGCATGAGCTGGATCATGTATTGTTAGGGGTATATGATGGTATGGTCCCTTTCGACAGTAAGGAGGTGATGGATTACCGCTTCAGCGATCTTGAGTCTATTGAAGCATCACTTATTTCTAATCCGGAGAAATATACTGCCTGGTTCCTTTTGGCCTTTCCAAAAGTGAAGGCATGGTTTGAGAAGAATGCTACTGGCTCGAGTATTTCATAACTTTGCACTATGACCGTATTACTATATATACTTGTGTTGTTGTTAACTTTTTTCGTGATGGAGGGGATCACCTGGCTTACACATCGGTTCGTAATGCATGGCTTTCTTTGGTACCTGCACCGCGATCATCACCAGGTAGAACCCGGATTTTTTGAAAAGAATGATACCTTCTTTGTAATATTCGCGATACCCAGTATGCTACTGATCGCTTTCGGAACATTCAATCACTTATGGTGGATGCAATCGATCGGATTTGGCATCATGGCTTACGGACTTGCCTATTTTATTGTTCACGATGTGATCATACACCAGCGCTTTAAATGGTTTACACGCAGCAATAATACTTATGTGAGAGCGATCAGGTGGGCACACAAAATGCACCACAAGCATCTCGATAAACACCAGGGAGAAAGTTTTGGAATGCTGATGGTACACAAGAAATATTGGGATAAGATAAGGCGCGACAGGAAATTAATGGCAGGGAATGCCAAAGTGGATTATGCTCCCGAATCGTGATCTCCTTTCAAAATAAATCTTACAGTTACATCTTCCTCGGAATGGGATGCGCCAGCCTGAGCCTGCTGATGCGTATGCTGAGGTCAGGTTCATTTTCAGACAAGCGGATCCTGCTGATAGACAAAGAACCCAAAATAAAGAATGACCGTACCTGGTGTTTCTGGGAGACAAAGCCAGGTTTCTTCGAGGAGATCGTTTACAAACACTGGAACCATATTGATTTCGTCAGCGCTGAATACACGGCAACACTTGACATTTTTCCTTATGAATACAAAATGATCCGTGGTATCGATTTCTATAATTTTTGTTTTGAAGAGATCAGCAAACACGAAAATGTGGACATTGTTTACGGGAATATCGGAAACTGGCACTGGACAAGGGAAGGAATATCCCTTACGCTCGATAATATTGAGCACAAAATAACCACGGAAGAAGTTTTTAATTCCATCTACCTACCTTCATCGGGCCAAAAGAATACTACCCTGGTGCTTCAGCATTTCAAGGGGTGGACGATCGAAACCAGTCAGCCGGTCTTTGATCCTTCAAAGGCGATCATTATGGATTTCCGTGTGCATCAAAAGGCAGGAACTACTTTCGCCTATGTTCTGCCGTTCTCCCCAACTACAGCCCTGGTAGAATATACTTTATTTACGAAAACCTTATTGAAGCCGGAAACTTATGATACAGAGTTGAAGAATTATATTGAAAATATCCTGGGGATTAAGGTTTATACTATAAAAGATAAAGAATTCGGTGTGATACCCATGACCAATGAAAAGCTCCAGTTTGATGCTAAAGGATGGAATATAGGAACTGCCGGTGGTCAGACCAAGGGTTCAAGTGGTTACACTTTCCAGTTCATTCAAAAAAATTCGGAGGAAATAGTACGGAAATTAATTAATAATGAATCATTGAATACCATACTGCCAGTTCCCCGACGGTTTCGGTTTTATGACAATACACTTCTCCATATTCTCTATCACAACCAACTACCTGGTAAGATGATCTTTACAAATTTATTCCAAAAGAATAAACCGCAGCAAGTGCTGAGGTTCCTTGATAATGAAAGTACGTTGATAGAAGAACTTAAAATTATTTCTTCATTGCCGACCTGGCCATTTTTGAAAGCAGCATTAAAATCCTCAACTTCTCATTGATCAGGGTCCAGCTGCATAAACTCCCTTTTAACAGCCTTCAGCATACTGAACAATTGGGCAACCTGGATAAGAAGTAAAACTCCCAGCGCCAGTAATACATACCAGTGCAGTTGGATCGTTTTAACCTCAACAGGTACATGCTGGAACCTGGTGACATGCCAGCCGGTGAGGTTGGAACCTATGGCCATACCTACCAAAAGGAAAGATAAAAGAGAGAAGACAACCTTTAGGAACATGATGCGCATAGTGGAATAGCCCACCTTGAAGTTTTCCAATATCGCGGCTGGAATGATCAGTATCAATGCGATCCAGCTCCAGTTCTTATTGAACCACGCATCATTTACAGTAAGGTTTATAGAAATTACCAGCACGATGGATAATAATCCCCATGGAAAAAGAAGAAACGTGGAGGGTTTACCTGGAGTCATTGCCATAGCAGTAGATTTTGGTGCCATTAAGATAAAGAAAAATTACTTCTTTCGCTCATACTCGAAATCATACAAAGTATTCCATGTTTTTCCTTCATCTAGCGATTGCTCTAATAGCTGTCTCAAATTATTTGGGCCTTCATTAAAATAGGTAAGGTGAAACAGGATCTTTTTGCCAGCTTTATCTAAACCATCACCTTCATAGCGCATTGCGCCATCTGAATACTGCCCATTATAATAATTAAGGTATTGTCCCCCGGATCCCATCCACACCTGTTCCCATTTACTTGTTTTGGGGCTGATAAAATTCATGCTTTTCCCTTCATTGGGATAACCGATAGCTGTCCAGTTCTCAATTACTAAACATCCCCCCGAAGCTTTTTCTACTTTTTCTTTTCCAACCTGGTAATTAGTACCTCTTCTGAATACATTCCATTCTCCGACCCAAAAATCAAACTCTCGATTTTGCGGGTTGCTAATACAGGGGTATGCATTGGTAGTTGCCTTTGCAACGATACCAGAAAATCTTGGGTTGGACCTCATCCATTTGAATTCCGGGGAGGAGTCAAGGTCAGGATAATTCCCGTAGCCGCCATTATTGACCATGTCAGTCAACAAGTCCAGACTTTTTGTCGAATCTCCACTTATTGCGTAGGTTTTTGCAAGACGGGTTCTCATAAAAACAGGTGGTATCAAGGCCGACTTGAACTCAAGCCCTTTTTTATAGGCATCGATGGCTTGTTCATACATCTTTTCATTTTCATATGCCTGGCCCAACCTGTACCAAACTGTTCCATTCAAATTATCAATTTGCAATGCATCTTCATAAGCCTTAATTGCTTTTTTCCAATCTGATTTTTCAAATAAAGAATCTCCCAGCAGTATGCCGGTTTGATTTTGTGAATGGATGGAGGTAAACGATATGCAAAACGAAAGCAATACTGCAATGGATCGGCGTGTTATGTTCATGACCTGTAGAATTTTTAATTATTCCATTTTCAATATATTTTATTAAGTCGGAATGTCGGATCGAATTAGGATGAAGGGGATTATTAAAGGGAGGAGAGGCTAACGTATTACTACAGTATCAGCCTGAACAAATGATAAAGCAAAAAGGATAATAAAGCACTCAATGGTATAGTAAGGATCCAGGCCCAAACGAGATTGATCGTAACACCCCATCTTACAGCGCTTATTCTTTTGGTGGCACCTACACCTACAATCGCTCCGGTGATGGTATGGGTAGTACTAACAGGAATTCCCAATAAAATAGTGAAAAAGATGGTAATAGCACCTGCTCCTTCAGCACAAACACCTTCAAGGGGCGTGACTTTTGTGATCTTATTTCCCATTGTTTTTACAATACGCCATCCTCCTGACATTGTTCCTGCGGCAATCGCGGTATAACAAGCTAGTGGTAGCCAGTTCGGCATTGAGAAACTGGATAAAGGTCCTGTATTTCCATGCGTAGTGGAATAGAACCAGAGAATTGTTAAAATAAGCCCCATCGTTTTTTGGGAATCACCACCTCCATGCGAAAGGCTTAAAGCGGCTGAGGACAATAATTGTAAACGCCTGAAATGTTTTGCAGCTTTTGCAGGCCTTGAATTGCGACTTAGATTTACTACAATAAGCGTAACAATAATGGCAAGTATAAATCCGATCAAAGGGGATAATACTATAAAAATTACCGCCTTTATCACTGGCGCACTATTGACTCCTGCAAAACCCCCTGCAGCTATTGCAGCACCTATCAATCCCCCAATTAACGTATGTGAAGAGCTCGAAGGAATACCATAATACCAGGTAAGCAGATTCCAGCTGATCGCTGCGATCGTTGCGGCCAGAATTAAATTGTAACCAATTAAGTGTGCGGATACTATCCCGGCTATTGTTCCCGCAACCTTGTGTTCTTTGAAAACAAAAAATGCAATAAAATTGAAAATGGCTGCCCAAAGAACTGCCATAAATGGTGTCAGGACCTTAGTGGATACGATCGTCGCAATAGAGTTAGCAGCATCATGAAAACCATTCGTAAAATCGAACAGCAGTGCTAATATGATAATGACTATTAATAATGTCATACTGAGAGTATTGCAACTCACCAAAGTTCATGCTTAGAAACTGTCGAAAATGCTGGTAACAATTAATTAATATTGACCTGTTATTTAACTTAACATATTATTTAACATCCTGAACTTAACCAGTCCCGTATCTGTATATAGATATTGTATATTTATTTAACCCGGATATTTTAATTTATATGAAAAATTCCCTTGTCCTTATTATCCTCCTGTTCTCTGCATTAACAGGATGCGGACAGGCAACAAAGGCAAAACCTACACATCCTGCTGCAAAAGACCTATCCAAATACAGCCAGGCCACTTTTGCCGCTGGTTGTTTTTGGCACGAAGAGGCCATGTTTGAAAGTATCAAAGGTGTAAAAGAAGCTATTTCCGGTTATGCCGGAGGTACCACTTCCAGCCCAAGCTATGAAAGCATCGAGGAAAACAATACCGGGCATGCGGAAACAGTGAATGTATATTATGACTCTGCTGAGGTCGATTTTCCCACCCTGCTAAAGATCTATTTTGCCGGGCAGGACCCTGTTCAGGTGAATGGACAGGGGCCAGACATGGGAAGCCAGTACCGTTCGTTGGTTTTTTACCGTAACAATGTGGAGAAAGCTGCCATCGAAAAATACATGAAGGAATTGCAGCCAAAATACAAGAAGCCATTAGCGGCACAAGTGATACAGTTCACCAAATTCTGGCCAGCAGAAGAATACCATCAAAACTTTATCGAAAGAAATCCTAACCAGGGCTATGTACGTTCATATAGTATACCGGAGATAAGAAAATTGCAAAAGCAATTCCCCCAACTGGTAAAACCAGGATATGAATATTAATACACTCTCTATAAAACATGTGACCATGAAAAATAGTTTGTTCCTTCTTTTATTGCTGATGCTTGGAGCCTGTTCACAGGCTCAAAAGGGAAAAGAAGAAAAATTCGAAGTTACCCGTACCGATGCCGAATGGAAAAAAATACTGACACCAGCCCAGTACAGGGTCGCAAGGCAGCAGGGAACAGAAACTGCTTTTCAAAATGAATACTGGAACAACCATGAGAAAGGCACCTATGTTTGTATAGGTTGCGGATTGCCTTTGTTTAGCAGTGCTCATAAATTTGAAAGCGGTACCGGCTGGCCAAGTTTTTACCAGCCTATTGCAAAAACTGCGGTGGCAGAACATGTCGATAATAGCTTTGGAATGGAGCGTACGGAGGTACATTGCAGTCGATGTGGATCCCACCTTGGACACATCTTTGATGATGGGCCTAAACCTACAGGCCTGCGCTATTGTATTAATTCAGCATCCCTTAAATTTGTGAAGCAATAAAACCAAAACAATGATGGATGAAAAAAGGCAGGTGACTGTAAAACATCCCTTGGCCATCCGTTGGTTTCATTGGTTCAATTTCCCCATCTTATTTTGCATGATATGGAGCGGCTTGCTCATATACTGGGCCAATGATGAGTACAAGATCAGGATTGGTGGTAATGATCTCTTTCATTTTTTCCCCAATGGATTTTATAGTTCACTGAATCTTTCCCACAGGTTGGCGGAAGGGATGAGCTGGCATTTTGCATTGATGTGGTTGTTCTTTATCAATGGATTGTTTTACATTCTTTTTACCATCTTCTCGGGTCAATGGAGATATTTGTTGCCCAACAGGCATTCATTTAAAGAGGCCTGGTTGGTATTGCTGCATGATCTGCATATTCGCAGAATAGCACCGGAGTTTGTAAAATACAATGCGGCCCAACGTGTTGCTTATACAGCTGTTGTCCTTATGGGAATAGGTTCTTTATTGACTGGTCTTGCGATCTATAAACCCGTACAATTTGGCTGGATCACATGGATATGCGGCGGCTATAAAGCAGCCAGGCTGGAGCATTTTATTTTGACAATAGGGTATGTTTTGTTTTTCCTGGTCCATATCATACAGGTCATCAAGACCGGCTGGAATAATTTCCAGGCAATGGTTACAGGCTTTGAGATCAATAAACCATCTAAACCTAACACAGATGAAAAGATCTCCTGATCAATTACCGCGGCGGCAATACAGCAATAAACAATTGAGGGCTCGTAGTATCTTTTCTTTTTTAGTACTGGTTATTTTATTTGCATCAGGAGTGTTGCTGTTTAATTGGATAAAGAAACAACCTCAGGATAATGGAGCTGCAAGGCCCCTTCGTAAGGCACTTGTACTTAATGAAAGATTCTTTTCTTCCATGTTTGATTCTAACAGGAGGGTTAGGGAATACCCGGTGAGTGCTGCTGTAACAAATGTGCGCGTAAATGGCATGGAGGGATTGAGAACCGGAGTGGATAGTGCCAACTGGCGTTTAAAGGTTGTACGAAACGCTGGGGATACACTCGCGCTTACATTGGATGAGATCAAAGCCTTACCAAAAAAGGATATCGTGTTTGAATTTAAATGCATTGAGGGCTGGAGCCAGGTTACACATTGGGCAGGTGTGCCATTCCGCACATTTATGAATGCCTATCATTTGGATAAAGAGAAAGCAATGAAATATATCGGGTTGCAAACTCCCGATAAGCAATATTATGTGGGTATTGATATGCCCAGCGCCCTGCAGGAACAAACTCTTTTATGCTATGAAATGAATGGAAAGCCTCTTCCACTCAACCAGGGATATCCGCTCCGATTGATCATCCCTGTGAAATATGGTATAAAGCATTTGAAAAGGATCGGTACATTATTCTTTAGTGATTCTAAGCCACCAGATTATTGGGCGGAGAGAGGTTATGATTATTATTCAGGCCATTAGGTGACCCCATTAACGAGCGGTTAGGAAATGAAAAGGCTTCGTGGCATGGTAGTGGCCACTTTAAGGCAGGATCTAAAATCATCCTAAGACATTAAATGAAAAAATTAGCCATTCTCCTCATCATAGGGCTAGCTGTCGGAACCACCGCTATGGCACAAACCAATGATGTAAAAAAAGATCAAAAAGTACTCAAGAGCTCTGTTAAAGACAAAAAAGAAGACAAGCAGGAGGTAAATAGAGATCTGACCCATCTTAGAGTTAAGAAAGCTGCGAGGAAACACAGGGAAGTAAGAAGGCACAGTAAAAGTATTCACAGGCAAGGCGAACACCTGGAAAGGCACGGCGTAAAACATCCGGTAAAAAAAGCAAGACAGCAAGTAAAGGCTGACAAGGATGCAAGAAAAGGGAAAGATTGATCTAACAGTATTAAGTTATTGAAATTCATTGTGCCGGGGATATTTTCCCGGCATTTTTGTGCACCAACTAAAGGTTATGGTCGAAGTTGGTCAGGATCCTGGGGCTGAGCGAAGAATAAGCGAACAACAAGCGAAGGACAAGCGAAGGACAACCCCCGTCTCCGACCCCTTTAAAGACGACAAAACACTCAGAATACTACAAAACACACAGAATACTACATTTTACACAAAACACTACACCTGGTTTTAAGTTGGATATACGGGATCTTATTTTTGTTTTGAAACAGAAATAAGTCTTTGCAGCAGGCAAGATCAGCTAGCAATGTTGCCAAAATGCGGAGACTGATGTGGATCGCGACCACGCTGTTGGAGTAAACAATATTTCAAGAACGCAAAAGCAATTTGTATGGCAAAACAAAATTACAATGTTGTTATGCATGGCATGTCTGGTAAGATCGGTGACCTGGTTGTATTCAAGCAACGAAATGGTAAAACGATCGCCAGCAAAGTCTCGCGTAAGAGCAAAGCTTCGAGTGAAAGCCAATTAGCTGTGCGGGAAAAGTTCCTGGGGGCGGTGGTGTATGCCAAGGCCAGCCTGAATGATCCTGCTCGCAAATCCTTGTACGAGCAAAGAGCGAATGGAGATATAACTTCTTTCAATCTTGCTATTGCAGATTTCTTTACGGCACCCGTGATCGCCGAGATCAATGTAAGCGGTTATTCAGGTGCAGCAGGAGAGAAGATCGAAGTACAAGCTACTGACGATACCAAGGTTACTGGTGTCCAGGTGAGCATTTACGCTGCCGATGGAACATTGATCGAGGAAGACGCAGCTTTACTGGATGATGTCACAGCGAAATGGTTATATACTGCCACGCAAGATAATTCAACCCTTGCAGGCAGTAAGATCATCGCTAAGGCAATCGATCTTCCAGGGAATATCACAGCAATGGAGAAGGTACTCTAACCTGATCCGTAAACATAAGCTAAGGGATCCTTGATCCTTCCGGGCAAAATACAGGAGCTTCTCGCAAGAGAAGCTCTTTTTTTATAATTATAGATCCTTCAACCCCTCAACTAATTTTCCTCTTAGCCTATCCAAAACTCTTTGTTCTTAATTCCAAACGCGATCATCTTTTCATATAATTGTCTTGTGTCCATTGAAAGCTCCTCGGCCACTGCTTCATTCCGGTTGTGTTTTTTTAACTGGTCAAGTATGCTCTTTTTTTCATGAACCAATTCTTGACGAACCTTCATTAAAAGCTTCCCCAGGTTATTCTCGCCGTTGTTGTTACAAACTCCCCAGAAAGTATCATTCCATGTATTTCCCTCGATGAGTTCTGCATCTTCTGTGGCCAACAGCGCTCTTGTTAGCAAAGGATCCATTCCTCCAAACTTGATCTTTAGGATCTCTTCCATTACAACCAGTTTAGTGGCAATGCTCCACTCATATGACTTGATTCCATTCTTTTCAAGAAAATCCTTGGCTGTTGCAGGTGTATCGCAGCTTTGTATCTTTATTTTTATTTCCTGGCTGTCGACCTTTGCTGACTGGTAAGCATGTTCTGCTGTTGGATAAAGTAACTCCTGGTATATTAAATAGCAAGGCCAAAAGTTGGAAAGAAAACGGGATTGCCCCTGGAAAGAAGTTATTTGGATCATCAGGTGAAGTTGAAAAAAAAATAATAGGAAAGTTAATAATTGAATTGCTTATTTACTTTTCTTTTGCAACCCAGCATATCCGAGGGATAAGCACTCTTTGAGCAATTTAGCACTAACGGTTTTTAATTCAACAAAAGTGGAACCTCGGGTTCCCCAAATTCCCGGTACCGGATAGAATGTTTTTTCATCCAGGGAATGATAAACAAATTGGTCATTTACTGGAAGCCTGATCATTACTTTATTTTCCTTCTCCCAAAGTGTCGCGAATATTTTCTTTTTATAACGGTAGGAAAGGAGATGAAAATGTGGTAACTCCTCCGTATTGGTAAAAGAAAGAGCCATCTTCTTAAAGGCTTGCTGTGATACCATATTTCAAGTTACTGAATTTGCTGAAACCCATTTTTCAAAAAACAGAATAAACTTTTTCAAGGATTCTTTTGTGGATTCATTGATCAAATCCCCTTTATCATATAACTCACCGGCTCAGTGCGATAAATACCACAAAGCCAGATAATGCGAGTTGACTTAGAAACAACCGTTGTCGGTTAGGAAGACCAAACCTTTGAAATCGCAACAAAAAATAAATAGACAATGATCCCAGGTTCATCGGCAGCAGGTCTTTCCTTCGGTTTGCCATATTTCATATCATAATCTCTGGCGCCGGGATATCCGCCAATGCAAATAACATCTTTCTTTTTGCCAAGATTACAGTGAGCCACTCCGGCGGGTATAAGCAGCATATCCCCTTTTTTTCTATCTCTACCTCGATTCCGTTTTCACCCCCCAGTTTAAGCCTGGTTGAACCTTGGATGACGGCCATTACTTCGTGTGTGTTACTGTGATAATGATGAAAAGTATACACACCATCGCGCCAGTTATTGGTCCAGTGATGTTTCTTAAAAAAGTTTTTTACGAAAACTCCCTTAAAAAGAAAATGCAGGCGGAGCGCCTGTTTATACAGCAAAACAGGGTATATACTATTGGGGAACTGACCATCATCTTTCAAAAGGTATTGCAGCAATTTCATACTTTCTTTCTTTTGTCTGTGATGAGAATTTGAGTAGCTCCTCTATTTTCTGCGGAGCAAAAAAACGGCCAATTCCAGCATGGCACAGGCTTTGAACTTTATCTGTATTAAAATTTCATTTATATGGCGAAGTATTCCAAAAAGGCGCAGGAAAAAGTTGAAAAGGCTATGCATGAGCGCAAGCATGGCACACTTAAAAGTGGCAGAAGTGGTAAAAAAGTAACCAGCCGTAAACAGGCTATTGCCATTGGTTTATCTGAAGCGAGGGAGAGGGGGGCAAAAGTTCCAAAAAAGAAAGCAGCCACAAAGAAAGCAGCTGCAAAGAAAAAGGGCGCACCGCGGAAGAAGGCGGCAACAAAGAAAAAATCTGGAAGTAAAAGTTCTGGGGGCACAAAGAAGAAGAAATAGAATTTTTTGCTTACCAGTTTGAGAGTCGTTACTTTTTGGAGTTGTTATTGATCCATTTTTCAAAGGCGATCATAAACTTCTTTAGAAAGTCCTTTGTAGATTCATTGGTCAGGTTTCCCTTATCATCGAATAGCTCTGCGGCTCCACCGATATAGGCTTCCGGTTGGGGCATAGCTGGTACGTTTATAAAGACCAATGATTGCCGCAAATGATGATTAGCGCCAAAAGCGCCGATCTTTCCTGGTGATACGCTTACTATTGCCCCGGGCTTTCCTTCCCAGGCATTTTTTCCATAAGGCCGGGAACCTACGTCAATAGCATTCTTTAATACAGCGGGTACAGAACGATTGTATTCTGGTGTGACGAAAAGCACTGCCGAGCAACTGCTGAGCTTTTCCCGGAATTGTTTCCACTGATCCGGAGTGTTTGATTCCAAATCCTCATTATATAAAGAGAGGTCACCGATCGGAATTATTTCCAATGATAGGGTTCCTGGTGCGAGCGATATAAGTGCTTTAGCTGTCTTCAGGTTATAGGATTCTTTACGCAGACTACCTATAAGCACACCTACTTTGATCTTATCCATAATTGCTGGTTACCTGATTGATGAAAGATAACTCAGCAACACCTCAAATTACAGGCCTGTTTTCTTTTAATGATAGCTGGCAGGTTTATGGATGAACATAATGAAACTAATTTGTAGTTTTAAGAAAAACCTCGGTATTTAATGAGTAAGAATAATCTATGAATGCTGTTTCAGAAATAAGATTGCAATTACTAAACATTAACGAATTGCTTCGTTCACCTGTTTCTCTTTACCGTAAAAGGATACTCAAAAGTGATGCGGAAGAATTTATTGTTGAAGAAGCAGAAGCCTTGCCTCCTAAAGCTATCATTAATTTGAAGGTCCACCTGGCGTTGTCTGAGGCGGGTTATAAAGATGCAATTGGAGGCGCCATTCACCGTCATTTTTGCTACAGGCGGGAACAATCGCAAAAGAAGTACAAGCGCATTTTACGGTATGGATGGAGAATACTTTTTATTGCTCTGGGTCTGCTTGCGGTAATTTTTGCCCTTACAGAGTTTACGTTACATCTTATCCCGGAGAGTAGACTAGTCCTTTTTATAAGGGAATCCTTTATTATTTTTGGTTGGGTGGCCTTGTGGCGCCCCCTGGAATTATTGCTTTATGACGGATACCCCATTAAAACAGAGATCAATTTGTATAACAGGCTCGAAAAAAGTGAGGTAGAGGTTATTATTAATGAAGCCTAAGATCACCGGCTCCGAATTTTAAAGGACTGTCATTTTCAATCGGAGTATTCTTTATTTTGGCATAAGTATTGTATATTAAATAGTGTAAGACGCTCAGTTTATTTTAATCAGTGGATTGGGCACTTACGGCAGCTATAGGTACTTACGTATTTATAACTGTAAAAAAGGCAATCTTCGGGTTGCCTTTTTGTTTTGCCCCTGCCTGTAGTTGAAAAATTGCGAATGAGTGAACGCTATTAAAATAAATTTGCGTAACTCAAAAGTTACTTATACATTTGGGTAACCTAAAAGTTACTTATATGCAAAAAGAGATCAGACACAACTGGCATTTTAGCCAATCACCCGAAGAAGTTTGGGATTACCTGACCAAACCCGAACTTATTGAACAATGGCTGATGAAAAGCGATTTTCAGCCGATCCCCGGTCATAAATTCCACTTTTTTGGTGGCTGTGATCACAAAAGCGATAAGGAGCCTAAACCTGCTGCATATTGCGAAGTACTGGAGGTTAAACCTTTTACAATGCTCTCTTATTCCTGGCAGACGAACTCTCTTTTTGATCAGAAGCCATTTGATTCAAAAGTTGTCTGGACACTCATCCCTGTAGCCAATGGAACAGAGTTGCAATTGGTGCATAATGGATTCAAAGTGCTCGAAGATGTAGTGGCACATAATGATGGATGGACAAGGTGTGGAAACAAAATGGTGGAACAGTTAAACGCCGTTCAACAATGAACACGCAAACGCTGGATGTCTTCCAGGTAATTGCTGATCCAAGTCGCCGGCAAATGCTTCTTATGCTTTCCAAGGATAGTATGACCATCAATTCCCTGGCAAGCAACTTCGATATGAGTCGCCCCGCAGTATCCAAGCATATCAAGATCATGCACAATGCAGGTTTCATTTCGATAAAGGATATTGGAAGGGAACGCTATTGCACCTTAAAGCAGGAAGGATTCAATGAATTGCAGCAGTTCATTGATTACTTTGATAAGTTCTGGGTATCGAAGTTGAAAAAACTGGAGAACATACTGAACAATAAAGCGAAGGAAAAATAGGGGAGTAGCGATTACTAATTGAGCATTGAAAATTGAATATTAAGATTTATCTCTTGTATTTGATTTTTAATGCTCAATATTCAATGTTCATTTATGGTAGCCTCGACAGGAATCGAACCTGTATCTGGGGCTTCGGAAACCCTTATACTATCCATTGTACTACGAGGCCTAGATTACTTAAAAAGTCCGCTCGCATTTGTTGCGAAGACCTTTACAGCAATAGCGAGCAAAATTACACCAAAAAACTTTCTTACTGCCAGTAAACCTGCCTGGCCTAATACTCTTTCTACCAGGTTTAGAGAGCGAACGACAATATAAATAATGATCAGGTTGATCAATATGGCCAGCAGTATCATGTATTCATTCTTTTCGGTACGCTCGAAGGTTGCCTTTAAGGACATAATGGTTGTCAGCGTTCCACTTCCTGCGATCAACGGAAATGCAATTGGGACCACTGTACCGGAAGGAACGCCTTTTTCGGGTTTGAAGAATTCGATCCCCAATACCATTTCTAATCCCAATATGAAAATGACGATGGAACCTGCCACTGCAAATGAACGGATATCTACACCCAGGATATTCAAAAATGGTTTCCCAATAAAAAAGAATAATACCATCAATCCGCCCGAGATCAGGGTCACCTTCCATGCATTGATATGTCCCAGCTTATTCTTGATGCTGATCAGCATGGGGACTGAACCCACTACATCGATCACGGCAAACAAAGTAAAGGTCAATGTCAGGAATTCCTGGAACTGAAAATTCATAACTCTGATTTGGGCAAAGTTATGGTTATTGAATTGGTCAATAACTCCACCTGACCCCTGCCATTCCATTTACCCCCATAGTACGGAAACCGGATATCTCCATATAATGTGTGCCAGTGATATTTTTCAGATCAAGAAAGAATTTTAATGGCGCAGTCTTTAAACTGTACTCCGCATATATATTTACTAAGGCATAAGAAGGTAAGATGAGGTTAACAGTGCTGAAACTATTGCTGTCAAAATATGCATCACGTCTCTTCCCGGCATAGAATACAGAACCGGAGATGACCAGTTGTTTGCAAACCTTATAGCTCACAGATAGATCAGCAGCATGTTTAGGCCTCCGCAACAAATTGAAATAGCTCGTGTCCTTCCCATTGTTTTTGGTAGTGATCTGCCCTGTCACATAATTATAGGAAGCCCTGATATCAACTGCAGTACAGGGTTTATAATTTAACTCCAGCTCTGCACCATGATCTTTCTGCCTGTCCTGATTGATATACTGTGAAGTGAAGTTGCTGCTGTTGTAATAAAAGAAAATACCATCCTTTAGTCTTCGTTCGAAGGCTACAGCCCTTAAAGACAATTTCTTTTGCAGGGCGAAGATCTGTGCGCCGCTCTCGATACTGGTGCCTGCCTCCGGTTTTAACCTGTTATTCCCAAACTCAGAATATAACTGGTATAAGGAAGGAGTTCGATAGGCAGTAGAGAAATTGGCAAATAATTTCAGTTTATTCCCGATCAAATAGGACGGATTGAAATTGTAAACAAAATGATTGCCATAAGCTGAATGAAAGTTTACCCTTCCCCCCGCTTCCATATTAAAGCCTGTCTTGCTGTTTATATTTATCGCCCCATAAATGCTTTCCTGTTTAGTAAATGTGTCCAACGTGGCCGGAGGACCAAATGCAGGTAAGGAAAGATAGTTTTGACCGGTCGCACTCCTGCGGAGATCAGCACCAAGCGTAAATTTCAAATTGCTGTTCACAAAATAATGACCATAAAGGTCAATCATATGTTCATTACCGGTATAGCTGCCCCTTGAATAGGTGTCAAACCCGTTACGGCTTTTTACCGAATCATCAATATAAAGCCGGTCAACATTATTATACTGGTATAATAGATTCAAACTTAATTTTCCAAAATTGGCTTCGTTCTTTATTCCTGCCTGCAAGCTTTCCTGGCTGTAGGTGTAATCCAGTTCATCCGTGTATGCCCCCTGGTCGATACTTCCACTTAACTTTCCATAGCGGAAAAAGGCGCGGCTTGTTAAATGTGAGCAAGCTTTCAAACCGATCGCAGCCTGCAGATATTGCTGGCGGAAATCGTCCCTGTCTCTATAGGAAGAATTATTATCAATGGTTTCATCAATTCCTTTTGTATTAAAATAGGAATAACCCAGGTTATAATCAACTTTCCCATTGAGGCCCCTGATGGAAGCATTTCCTTTAAATGTGTTATAGCTTCCGTAGGCAACATTCGTCTCTCCTCCCAGTTTTTTGTTGAGGCTTTTTTTGGTAATGATATTGATCACTCCTGCAATAGCATCACTTCCATATAAGGTGGATTGGGATCCTTTAACGATCTCGATACGCTCCACAGCACTGATATTG
>Ga0157370_10002117_pt1 | contig 24242 bp, 20 predicted proteins | sample C35metaG_FD_113463 | JGI IMG/M metagenome (GOLD analysis project Ga0157370, IMG submission 113463) | Corn rhizosphere microbial communities from Kellogg Biological Station, Michigan, USA - C3-5 metaG | ecosystem: Host-associated > Plants > Roots > Rhizosphere > Soil | place: USA: Michigan...
GCAAGGTGGCCGAGGCGATGCGCGGCTACCCGGAGCTGGTGGGCGGCGAGCAGCGGGCGGTCACCCTGATGATGCGCCGGATCCCGGGCCTGATCGCCAAGGACGGCGCCGAGGGCGGCTTCGCGGCGGCCCTGCCGGACGGCGGCGCGCTGGCGGTGAAGATCGACGACGGCGCCGGACGAGCCGCCGAGTGCGCGACGGCCTGGGCGCTGCACCATCTCGGGGTGGATCCGGCGGTGCTGGCCGAGCTCACCGAGGCACCGGTGCTCGGCGGTGGCAACCCGGTCGGCGCAATCCGTCCGGCCCCGGGCTGGTGAGAACGCCCGCATCAACGCGCCGGCCACCGGCCGGCCCGGCAACGTCGTAGCCTTTTCGCCATGACCCCTGTGCAAACGCCGCGCACCGAACAGGCGGCAGCGCCGGCGCTCGCCTCCACCGTGTCGGTGCCGGAACGGCTCGGCTACCGGATCAAGCGGGTGCTGCTGGGTCCGCCGCTGGTCAGCTCGCAACTGCACGAGGAAAAGCTGTCCAAACGGCTGGCCCTCGGCGTGCTGTCCAGCGACTGCATCTCCTCCTCGGCCTACGGAACCGAGGAGATGCTGATCGTCCTGCTCGGCGTGTTCGGGCTGGCCGGCTTCCACATCCTGGCGCCGATGACGGCGGTCATCCTGGTGATCCTGACGCTGATGACGCTGTCGTACCGGGAAGTCGTGATGGTCTACACCCGGGCCGGCGGCTCCTACGTGGTATGCCGGGAGAACTTCGGCTACAAGATGGCCCAGGTCGCCGCGGTGGCACTGCTGATCGACTACATCGTGACGGTTGCCGTGCAGACCGCGGCGGCGGTCGCCGCCATTACCTCGGCAGTGCACGGCTTGGTCGCGTACAAAGTCGAGATCTGCATCGTGCTGATCATCCTGCTGGCCTATGGCAACCTGCGCGGCATCCGCGAGGCCGGCAAGGCGTTCGCCTTCCCGACCTACTTCTTCTTCACCTCGGCGACCGCGGTGATCCTGATCGGCGCGGGCCGGGAGCTATTCGGTGACCTGCCGCGCTATGCCACCAACCGGGTGGTCGGCGGCGAACACCAGCTGCCGATCCACGACGCCGGCCATTCGATCCTGTCCAGCCTCGCGATCTTCTACCTGCTCAAGGCGTTCGCCAACGGTGGCGCGTCGCTGACCGGCCTGGAGGCCATCTCGGACGGAGTGAGCGCGTTCAAGCCGCCGAACGGGCCGAACGCGCGGCGCACCCTGGTGATCATGGCCTCGATGCTGGCCTTCCTGGTCTGCGGCGTCGGCTACCTGTCCATGGAGACGCACGCGGCACCGTTCGAGGGCGGCACTCCGACGGTGATCAGCCAGGTGGCGCAGGCAGCCTTCGGCACCGGGGTGGTCGGCCATGTCGGCTTCGCCATCGTCCAGATCGCCACCGCGCTGATTCTCATCACCGGCGCGAACACGCCGTTCACCGGCTTCCCCTTCCTGGCCAACTTCGTCGCCGAGGACTCCTTCCTGCCGCGGCAGCTGACCCGGCGCGGGCACCGGCTGGCCTTCAGCAACGGCATCATCGTCCTCACCCTGCTCTCGGTGATCTTGCTGATCGTCGGCAAGGCGAACGTGGACAAGCTGGTGCCGTTCTACTCCCTCGGCGTGTTCACCGGCTTCACCCTGGCCGGCTTCGGGATGGCCAAGTACCACACGATCCACAAGGAGCCGGGCTGGCGGCGCAAGTGGTGGATCAACGCCTCCGGCGGTGCGTTGTCGCTGGCCGTGGTGGTGATCACCGCGGTGGTGAAGTTCACCGAAGGCGCCTGGGTGGTGCTGCTGCTGGCCCCGCTGCTCTGGCTGCTGCTGCTGCGGCTGAACCAGCAATATCGGGACGAGGCCCGCTCGCTGGACCTGGTCACCAACGCGATGGGCGCGCAGGGCGCCAAGATGCCGAACTACGCGCGCCACGTGGTGCTGGTGCTGGTGGACCGACTGGATCTCGCGGTCGTCCGGGCGCTGCGCTACGCCGGCAGCCTGCGGCCGACCGAGCTGCGCGCGGTGCACATCTCGCTGGACGCCCAGCGGGCCGACGAGCTGCAGCGGTCCTGGATCGAGCGTGGCCTGGGCGAGAAGGTGCCGCTGGAGATCGTCGAGTGCCCGGACCGCCGGCTGATCCGGGCGGTGGCCGAGACCGCGCTCAGCGCGGTGATCGGTGACCGGGCCGAGGTCACCGTGCTGCTGCCCCGGCGGACCTTCCGGCGGGTGTCGCAGCGCATCCTGCACGACCGCACGGCCGACCGGATCGCCGCGGCGATGGACAAGATCCCGCACGTATCGGCGACCATCGTGCCGTTCGACACCACGCTGGACGAGCGGCAGGAACAGGAGCTGGAGCGCCAGCGGGACAAGGCGCAGCAGCGGGCCGCGTTGACCGACGAGTCCCGCGAGCTGGCCGACGTCGAACCGGCACCCGGGCCGGCCGCGCTGCCGCATCCGGACGAGAACGGGGTCACCCCGATCTCCTCGGTGGCCTGGAAGCAGCGGGTCACCATCGAGGGCCGGATCAAGATCGTCCAGGTCGGCACCGCCGCCGGCAAGTCGCTGGAGGCACAGGTGTTCGACGACACCGGCGGGATCCGGCTGCTGTTCTTCGGCCGGACCCGGATTCCCGGCATCGAGCCGGGATCGCTGGTCCGGGTGACCGGGACCGTCGGTGAGTACAAGGGCCACCTGGCGCTGGCCAACCCGCGCTACGAGCTGCTGTCGCCGGACGCCACCAAGGCGCACTGACCGGCTGGCTGGCGCTCGCCGGGCGGCGGCTACCATGGAGCGGCTGATCCTGGCCCCCATCGTCTAGTGGCCCAGGACGCCGCCCTTTCACGGCGGTAGCACGGGTTCGAATCCCGTTGGGGGTACGGCAAGGGGACCGGGAGGATTTCCGGCCCGGCTCGGGTAGTTGTCCGGCCGGGGTGATTTCCGGCCGGTCCGGCGCAGGCTGTACTCTTGCCAGGTTGGTCGGCACGCCCAGGTGTGCCAGCAAGGCCCGGTAGCGCAGTTGGTTAGCGTGCCGCCCTGTCACGGCGGAGGTCGCGGGTTCAAGTCCCGTCCGGGTCGCCCGAGCGAAGGCCTGGTTCCGGTCAGTCCGGAACCAGGCCTTTCGTCTTGCCAGCGATGAGTAGCTCGCCCGCCGGGGGGCTTGCCCGACTCAGCTGTCCGGGTCCGGGCAGTGCCTGCGGACGAGCGCTCAGCTCTCAGCGTTCCGGGCCCGCTGCACGGTGTTTTCACTGTCTGGCGTGATGAGCCAGGGCCCGCGCTGGTTGTTCCGCAGGTCATTGTCCTCGACAACGCCTCCGCCGGCGTCATTGACGTAGACGGCTTGGTACTTGTTGCCGTTGATCCTGTTACGGCGCAGGATCGGATTCCCGCCGGTCCTGAGCTCCACCCCCGAGGTTGCGTTGCTGTGGATGTCGTTGTCCTCCAGCAGTCCGAGGCCGTCGTCGTAGACGTAGACACCCGAATACGCCTGGTCGTGGATCTGGTTGCGCCGCAGGGTTGGACGCCCACCGGTCCTGATCTCCACACCCGTGGTTGCGTTGCTGTGGATGTCGTTGTCCTCCAGCAGTCCGAGGCCGTCGTCGTAGACGAGAACACCCGAATACATGCCGTCGTGGATCTGGTTGTGACGCAGGCGCGGGTCCGCGCCGTTGTGAATGGCGACGCAGGACAGGCTCTGGCTGGAGATGTCGCAACCTTCCAATTCCAGCCGGCCCTGAGTGATATCAACGCCGTACCACTGGCCCGTTCCGCCTGCCTGGCGAAGGGTGAGATTGGCGACCCTGCCGATGTTGGTCTGGAACAGCAGCGCGTCGCTGTCACGGGCTTGGATCACGATGTCCGCGACCGCACCGTCACCGAGCAGCTCCAGTGGCTTGGCGATGACCAAGCCTTCCTGATACAGACCAGGCCTGACGAGGATCCGGTCGCCCGGCTTAGCGGCCTTGATCGCTGCGCCGATCGTGGTGAAGTCGCCTCGGTGGAAGGGGTCGACCACATGGGTCGGCGGGTCCAATTTCGCCACCGGAGATGGGCCAGGTTTTCCGGTCTTGCCGGTGTTCGCCTTCTCGGCAGCAGCCGCGAGGCCCCCTGCCGCCGCGATGGTGGTACTTCGCTGACCGGGCAGGCTCTCCGGACCTGGCCGCCAAAAGCTATCTCGCAGCCGGCCGGCCAACTGCGCCAATGCCCTGCGAACTACCGGCGCGGTGAACGGCTCGAAGCGCAGCTCACGCCAGTCGGCGTACTGCCGCGCCGCCAGCTCGTGCGCTAACCCGTCGGCGTCGCGCCGTTCGGGATCGTCCATCTCCGGGGTGCTGATGTAGTAGACGGGCAGGATCAGGTCCCCATGTTGCAGTTGACGCTCGCGTTCGAGGAACCGCGCGACTTCATCGCGGCACGGTGGGCTGCGAAAGAAGCTCGGCGTGATGATCGGAATGAGCAGGGTGACCGCGTCCAGGGTTTCCTCGATGCGGTCACGCCAGTTCTGCCCCCAGGCAATGTCATTACGGTCCTGAAAGATCGGGAATTCAGAGCCGATCTGCATTCCGACCTCTGCGCTCAGCCGCGTCCGGAACTCGGTGAGCTGCCCACCTTCATGCTGGTCGTCAAGCCGGACGTAGCTCAGGAAGGCGGCTGGGGCGCTGGCCACATTTCCCCCTATCGGCCGTACCGATGCATTCACACGCCCCGTCTTGGCGGGTCTGGCTTGGCCTTCGCCCTCAGCGCAGGGCTCGGGCCGCCCGGGTATTGGCGCCGGCTGGCGCCTCGCCGCTTAACCTGGATCAATCATGCCAGCCACCCTGTTCGCCGTCGCGCACGGCACCGCCGACCCGGCCGGGCTGGCCGAGGTCGGCCGGCTGGCCGAGCTGGTCCGAGCAAGCCGCCCGGACGTGCCGGTCGAGCTCGGCTGGCTGGAGCTGGCCCAGCCGGCGGCCGCCGAGGCGCTCGGCCGGCTAGCCGGACCGGTGGTGGTGCTGCCGTTGCTGCTGTCCACCGGATACCACGTCAAGGTCGATATCCGGCGGCTGGCCGGTGACCGGCCGCAGACCGCGATCGCCGACCAGCTCGGCCCGGACCCGCGGATCGTCGAGGTGGTCCGGCAACGGCTGCTCGCCGGGCGCACTCCGGGCGCCGAGGTGGTGCTCTTCGGTGCCGGCTCCGCCGATCCCGAGGCCGGCCGGCAACTGGCCCAGGTGGCCGACGGCCTGCGGCAGGCGCTGGCCACCACCGAGGGAGCCGAGCCGGCCGTGCACGTCCGGTTCCTCACCGACGACGGCTGGCGCGACGGCCTGCGGCCGGGCTCGGACGTGGCCAACCACCTGCTCGCGCCGGGCTTCTTCAACGACCGGCTGCGGGCTTACGCCGAGCGGCTGGCCGCCGGCTTCGTCGCGGCACCGATCGGTGCTCACCCGCTGCTCGCCGAGCTCGTCTGGGACCGCTACCACCAGGCGCTGGGGCTCGATTCCCGCTGGCCGACAGCAGCCGGGTAGACTCCTTTCGGCCGCCGGTTAGCCTCGGTGGCCAGCACGGCCAGGTAGCTCAGTTGGTACGAGCGACCGCCTGAAAAGCGGTAGGTCGGCAGTTCGATCCTGCCCCTGGCCACTCCCCGTTCCGAGATCTGACTGGCCCTGCAGCCCCCTATTTCCCGGGCAGGTAGGGCCTTTCTCCGTCCCAGAACCAGCCCGGCCGCACCTCGGCGTGCCGCATGCTGGTGACAGATTTCCCGGCGATTTCCCCGCGCAGTGTGCATCGCGATCGGCGACCGGCCCGCTGTACGAGCGCCTGACTGACCCCGCCTGGTCCGGCTACCGGAGAGTCGAGCAGGAACGTATACCGTGGACGTCGCCCTTGCGGCCGTCCATGCGATCACGCAGGCATGCGCAACCGGACCACCACCGCTGCCGTGGCTTCCTGAAGAGGTCAGCTATATGGCGGCCGTCACTCCCGCTGCCCGCAGTCTCGCGAGGGCCGCGTCAGCGCGCCTCGTCCATGAATACGAGCCATAGACCTGCAGGATTTCCGCCGCTGCCTTTAGATCTGCCGTCGCATGTTCCGGTCTCTCTAGAAGGAACGATTCACCGCGGGCGGTCCAGATCGTGGCCAACGTCCTTTCGTCGTTCAGCACCGTGGCAAGTGTCTCAGCCTGAAGGAACAACGTGTACGCCTCGTCCGATTTCCCTTGCCGGGCCGCAAGCGCTGCCTGGTTCCGCCGGGTCACGGCCTGCCAAAGCTGATCGCCGATCTCGATGAAGATTTCATAGGCGGATTCCAGGTGTCGAGCGGCCTGAGTGTCGTCGCGTTCGCCGACGGCCTCGGCTAACCGCACCGAGGTGAGCGCGGACCAATGCCTGTCATCAGCGTCGTCGAAGATCTGTTTCGCGGTGGCCAACGTTTGGGCCGCGATCTCTTTGTCATCGCGGTCGATCTGAGCCGCACCGAGATCGTAGAGAACATATCCCTTCAGTCGACCTGAGTAAGGCATGGCGTTGGCCACCGCGGATGCTCTCTGCAGGCATTTAAGTGCGCCGTCGATATCGCCCGCGTCGCGATGCTGCCACGACAGGCATCGCAATGCCTCCACCTCAAGCACCGGATCCTGACGCCGTATCGCGGTGGCCAGTGCATCATCAAGTAGACCGGACACCGGTTGCTGGCTCGCCCGGAGCGTCATGCTGAGCATGACCTGCGCGTAGGCCCCACCAAGGTCATTCCGCGCCCGTCCGTACCACTCGATTGAGGTGTTCAGCGCCTCGGCGGAACCTTTCAAGTCGTTGCGATAGTGCAGCAGCGTACCCAAGCCCGCATCAAACGATGCGCGGTCCGCGTCGGGAAACGCAATGTTCTGGAGATCCGTACACAGTTGGAGCCACATATCGAACCGGGCTCGAGACTCTAGGACAGGCATCAACGCCCGCCCCAGCGGTGCAACCCATCCGAGGCCGGCGAACGCAAATGCCTTCCGCACGACGACGCACGCCGTCGCCCGCTCTTGATCCAGCCACGCCGCCGCCTGCCTGCCGCGGTCTACCAAGTCGGGCACCGTCAATGCGTCATCGCCTGAGCGGCCAGAGGCCGGGCCACACGGATGGACACCCTGAATGGTCAGGAACCGCTCGGCTACCAAGGCCCGCTGGAGCAAGCCCTGCCCAACACGGTCGAAGAGTTCACGCGTCGCGCTCTCGTTCTCCTCCGCCTTGAACCGTTCACTGGCGAAGACAGCCAGCAGCTCGTGAAGCTGATATCGCTCATGGGCGCCATCCGGACTGGATGCCTCGACCAGGCTCGCTCGGATCAGCTCCTCGATCAGAACATCGCCTGCACCGATGGGAAGGTCTGCTGCAGCGGCAGCCACAACGTGATCCATCCCGTCACCAGTCAGCTCCATCAGCGTACCCATTCGCCGGAACAGCCGACGTGCACTCGACCCCAAGTCCTCGTAGGCAAGCAGGAAGCTGGCGCGAACCGCTTCGTCGCCCAGCGAAAGCGCATCGAGGCGGCGGCGCGCGTCCCGCAGCCTCGCAATGAGTTCTGCGGCTGGCATGGATCGCGGAGCAGCCAACTTCGAACCAGCGATCTTCAGAGCCAGCGGAAGGCCGGCACAGAGTCTTGCGATCGCCCTGATCGCTTCGGCGTTAGTAGTCCCTGTCTTGTCAGAAAGCTGGGTCAATAGGGACTGGGAAGCATCGTCGGTCAGCGGCTTCACCGCAATGACGTCGACGTTGTGAAGGCCGAGCAGTTGCTGCTGGCTGGTGATGAGCACCGCGGACCACCCAGCTGCAACCGCGGCTGCAACCTGCTTTTCGTTGCGCACGTTGTCCAGCAGCAAGAACGCATCCTTGCCCTCGAGAAATCTATAAAGCAGTGCCGCACGCTCCGCCACGCTGGTCGGCATCGACATGGCCAGACCGGCCAGACTGAGAAGCCGTGCCAGCAAGTCTGCGGCGGACTCATTACGCTGCAATCTGATCTCGAACTGCAGCGGGCGCGCTGGACGGATGTGCTCGGCCGCGGCCGCCGCCAGCGCGGACTTGCCAACACCGGGTCCTCCGGACAGAACCACCACGGCCGGGTCGATGCCTCCGGCAAGAAGCCTCTTGGCGATCAGTGCGATCTGCTCGTCGCGCCCAGTCATAAGCTTCGGCGGCGAGGTGGGATCCGGCCTGGCATCCAGCGACAGTGGGCCGTCATGATGGAGCAGTTGCCGGTACAGCCGGTCGATCTGATCGGGAAACTCCAGCCCGTCCGCCTTCAGCCGCGCCCGTAGCCGCCTGATTTCAGCCAGTGCCTCACTTGTGCGGCCAGCGGCGTGCAGGGCGAGCGCGTATCGGTATGAGAGAGGCTCACTGTCCGACTGACGTGTGCATAATTCCGCGAGCGGGATCACCAGCCGAGGCAGATCCCCCATCAGGTACGCGGCATCTGACCACTGGATGACGCCCTGCAGATATTCCTCTTCCAGCCGCTTACGCAATGCTGCGAGATTGTCCGGCAACGATGGGGCTGCAAGCGGCTGACCACGCCACAACCGAATGGCCCGTTCATAGGCTCTGGGGACATCCTTGGTCATGCCACCGCGGGCTAACGCCTCAGCAGCCGCGAGCAACTGCCGGAACTCGGCGATGTCGGTCGTGTCGCCGTTCAGATGCAGCCGATATGGCTCATGCCGATCCCGGTGGGGGATCGACGCGCGTGCACCCTCCTCCCTCAGCCTGATACGGAGACGACTAACCGCCTGCTCCATCGTGTTGTACCCAGGTGCCGGCGCATCACCGGATACCGTCATCGCCAGGTCGTCGGCGGTAACCGGGCCGTCCGCCAATATCAGGGCAGCGAGGATCCGAGTCTGCTGTGGGGTGAAGTTAACCCGCCTATCGGCCTGAAATGCCTCAAACAAACCTAGTACCTTAAACTGCATCAGTGCCCCCGTTGGCTTTCCCTGGGAAGCCGGCCCCAAACCAGAAGTGTTGAACATTCATAGCCCGGTTCGATCCGAGATATACCCATATTAGGACGCTCTCGGCGTCGTCGTCGCGGCGGACTGGCCCGATGCCCACGCTTGTCAGCGACCTGTCAGCGATCCCGTCTTGAACGAGTGTTCAGTAAAGGCTCACAGCGTTTGAGGGAGCGCACTGATGAGCCGCAGAATTTCATCCAGGCCGAGCCGCCGCCGCCCGCAGAGAGGGCGCCGCCCCTCTTCCAGAAGGTTGCCCCGACGGCGGGGTCGGCGGACCCGGAAGTGGCCATGGATCGTTGCTATCGGCGCGGCTCTGGCATTGCTGGGGACAGGCATCACGATCGAGGCCCAGCGTGGCGGACAGAAGGACGTCGACGTTGCCACTCTCGTGGTGACCGCGACCGCAAACGAGCCCGCACCTGCCATGTCGAGCCAGTTGAAGAATGAGCTCACCGACCTGGCCGGACACAAAGACGGAGAAATAAGCCTCGTCCATCCAGCCGGCGGACGGGCCGTGCCAGGGCCGACAGTGGTCCTCACCCCAATGCGAGGCAACGAGGAGGAAACAGACAAGGGCTTCCGCGCCTCGAAGATCACCGACAACCTGCAAGCCGTGTCCGACGACGTCAGCGGGATCAAGTCCACCAGTGCCGGGCTGGATCTCCTCACAGGCCTGGTATCCGCCGGTGAGAATCACCGCAACCACACGATCTACGTCCTGTCGTCCGGCTTGTCCACGGTGGCACCGCTGGACTGGCGCAAGCTCGGGTGGGGGTTCTCAACGCAGGCCGTGATCAACACCCTGCGGCGGCAGGGGAACCTGCCCGACCTGCACGGCCACGACGTCATCTTCACCGGTCTCGGCCTGACGGCCCCACCGCAGCAAGCCCTGACAACACCCGAGCGCACGAAGCTGAGGACGTTCTGGCTGACGCTGTGCACCGAGAGCGGCGGGCACTGCACACCTGACGACACGGCTGCCGACACGGGCAAGTCTCCGACCGGAGACGCCGCAACATTCACCGTGCCCATCGATCCGGCATGCACCTACACGCCGGATCCGAACCACACCGTCCTGTCGATACCGGACTCGCTGCTGGGCTTCGCCGGAAACAGCATCATGCTGCCACCCAAGGCCGATCAGGTTCTGAGACCGATCGCGGCCGGCGTCAAGGCGGGCGACCAGGTTCACATCGTTGGCCACACCGCGAACTCCGGCCCACTCCCTGGGCAATACCGGACCTCGCAGCAGCGAGCAATCGCCGTGCTGCACCGACTGCTCCAACTCGGCGCTTCCCCCGCGGCCGTCATCACCTATGCCGGTGTCGGGCCGGATGATCCGGTGCCGAACGTGCCAGGGACCGATCCAGCCAACCGTCGCGTGACGCTGGTATCCACCCACCTGCTCATCGCCGCACCCGCTTGTCTCAGGAGCTGACATGACCGACACGAACCTCAACGGATCTAGCACCCACACGCTGTCGCCGGATCTCGCATCATCTAGCTGGGCAAGTCCGAACCCGGCCGCTGGTGACCAGAACCGGCACCTTCCCGGGATTCCGAAGCTGAGCTGGTGGTACATGCGGCGCCACTCCATCAAGAGGGAGTGGCGCGGCGACATCCGGAATCTGGTAGATGAAGCGGTCCGCACCGGAGAGCGTGAAGGCAGCAAATACAGCAACATCGAGCTGTACGTCGCGACCCAGTCCGCGGCGCGGGCTCAGCGGCACCTGAATGCGGCTACCCGATTAGCCTCCGATGCCCGCGACCGGGCTGTCCAGCTCGGCAACGACGCGCAGGCTGCCGAGCGGCAGGCCGCCCAGCAGAGCAAGTTGCCCGTCCTCACGATCCACGGTGCAGTCCTGACGATCGAGGAAGCGCGCACGGTCACGCAGGCACTGGAGCAGAAGATCAGGGACGACGAGGAATCCGGCCGGTGCCGCCACCGCAGGCTTCCACCGAGTATTCGCGGCTCAGCAATAGGCCTGTTCGCGTTCGACACGGCGGCGTGGCTGCGGCTGACCACCAAGGCCCTCAACGTCGATCTCCTCCAACCCGGAGTCGACAAATCGCCGCAGTGGGTGCAAGCGATTGCACTGTCGCTGGCGCTTCCGCTGTTCATGTTCGTCATGGCCCGTCTCGGTGGCACTCTGCTGCGCAACCGTGAGACGGGCTCTGTCTTCCCTTCTGGGTTCCTGCGCAAAGCCGCGCTCGCCAGCTCCGTGGTCACGGCTGCAGCCGGCTCCCTCCTCACCCTTCTGTCGCTGTACTACCGCGTCCACGACGACATCAAGAGTTCTGACGTGCACGGCATCGCCGCGTTCCTCATCTCGGCCGCGGTCGCCGTCGGCGTCGCGTTCGCACCGATCGCTGTCCTGCTGACCCATGCATACGACGGCACACCCGAGCTGGACGAGCTGGAGCACGTCAGCGGTGATATCGAGGCAAGCATCCGGGAGCAGCTCGAACGTGAGGACGAGGCCGAAGAGCTACGCGAGGAACGAAACCTGGTCATTCAGCAGGCGGCCGTCGCCATCACGACCCGAACCGTCGCCGCGGGCATCGAACTGCGAGAAGGTGAGGAGAAGATCGAACTCGCCCGCGGCATCCATCAGCGGACCGGCCCGTATGCGCCACTGCGGGATCCGGCTCCTGGATCGCCGCATGGCCTCCTCACCCTCACCCCACCCGTAGATGTTCGCGGCCTAGAGGCTCTCACCGCGGCGCTCGAGCAAGCCCTGGACATGGGCAAGCCGGAGCGCAGTAATGACGATGACGACCAGCGCGACACCGACGAAGGATCCTCTGACAGCTGACGGCGGGCCGATGGGCTTGCGGTGACCGGGTCGGCAGACACGTCCGTGTCTTTCGGCCCGGTCGCCAGGATCGGCTAACCATGGCGGGTATGCCGTTGCGGCCATACGGCCCACCTACCATAGGGTGAGGCCCCCACCCGTGGGGCTCGTGATAAATGGACTACGTGCGGCTCGAGCGCTACGACGAGCATCCGATGATCACAAACCCACCCGAGCATCGAGGCGGTCCTTGCGCGACCTTCCCAAAGCGGAATCAGAGGCGATGTGCCCAGTGGTTTCGCTGTGGATGTATTCATGATCAACGCGGGATGTTCGTACCAGCTCCGTCGATCGGAGTAAGTAACGGTCTAGTCGGTCGCGTGGTATCACGGCGATCCGTCCTAGCGGATCACCACCAGGACGGGGGCTTTCGACAAGGGGCGTCAACCGCAGCTCGCTGCCGGTGTCGCGCTCCAGTGACGTATGTCCAATCAACTGAGCCCCGCAGTTTGTCAAGACCAGCTCGTCAGGCTGGTCTTGATCCACCACTGCGTATCCCTCGTTGATCTCGGAGTATCGGTCAGGGAAGCGTCGGTATGGCAGCCCAACCTGTTCCAGCGCGCGTTCCATCACCAGGTCGTAGTTGAGGGTGAGGACGATGTCCGTGGTGTTGGGTTGTTCGGTGAAGTCGAGGTAGGCGCGCGGAATTGTCTCGGGTATCGCTATGCGCAGCTCTGACCCCATGGCTCCGCCTGGCCGGACCCGAACGCGAGCGATCAGCACGACGCGGAATTGTCCTCAACCGGTCCTAGTCTCACGCCGTGACAACGAGGGGACGGGGGTGAGGCGGGAGCGTCGAGGGACGCGCTAGAGCAGTGACCATAGGCGGCCCCGGCCGGTGCGGCTAACACCGACCCGGGCCTTGATCGCACACCTACCTTGAATAGGAGTACGACCCAGTGAGCGACGATAGCGGCAACAACGATCCGAACCCCGGTGATGAGCCGGACGACTGGACGCCGACTGTTGACCAGCCGTGGCGACCGGTCGACCCGGACCAGATCATCTTCCGATTCGACTACGGCCAACCGTGGTGCCTGGAGCGGCACGCGCACCCGCAGTTTCAGCCGAACGGCTACCCGAACATCACCCACCACCCGACCGAATGCCAGAGCTACGGCGGCGCGTGGGAAGGCTGGTTCGAGGATGCCCGCGCCAGGCTGAACGGCCCGCCCGGCTTCCTCACGGCGTACCTGGTGCGTCCATTCCGGTACGGGCAGCGGCGCTGGCGGGACGACGATGAGGACCGACTGGCTATCGAGTTCGTCCCGCAGCATGACGGTGCTGCTCCGCCGTTCCGGTGCTCGATCCCGGCAGCGTTCATCCGCAACCTCGCCCGGCACCTGAACCTGACCGCCGACGTCAGGGACGGCTGGCGTGAACCGCGCTACGTACGGCAAAGCTTGACAGACTAAGCACCGGACGCTGTCAGGGGTGGGCAGGCTGGGGATTGCCCGCCTGCCGCCCTTCAATTATCCGGCCAGGTGAGTCATGTATTTCATTGCCCGATATCCCGTGGGTCTGATGAGGAGCGGTGGCCGGGTCAGCGCTACGAACCGAGCAAACTCACTCTGCCGGCGCTAGCGCGCCCGGCAGCCAGGCCTCTGCAACGGGCGCGAGGTTACTCCCACAAAGCCAGCAGCTCGTCACGCACGGACCGTCGAGTGACCCTGTGCGGCTCGTCCGGAGCTCCCTCCAAGACGCGCGCTGCTGCAGGGCCAAGGCGCGCGAGCGCCTCGTCGAGCACGATCCGGTCTTGCCTGGCCAGGTGCCTCACCCAATACGCATTCTTTGCCCCAGCCGGCAGGGCGTCCGTGAGCAGCTCTCCGAGCCACAACTTCGCTTGCCCGCCGGTGCGTGAGGTGTGCAGGAGCACGACGATGTCGCCCGCGTGCATGGTCGGCTCGGTGTTCGGGAAGGTGACCGAATCCCGGCGGAACTTCGTAGCAGGTCCGCGCGCCGCGCGCGTCGACCGCACCGCAGAGTCGAGAGCTTGCTGCACCGTCGCTGTGTACTTCACCGGCCGCGTGTGCGCCGTCCACATCACCGCGGTCCGGTCGCGTGGGAAGGTGGCACCGCGTGTCGGCGCCTTCTCCCGGCTTTCGCCGCGCTCGCGCGGCCGCCCCTCGTTCCAGCTACGCTGCGCCTCCCGCAGCAGACCGTCGTCCACCTCGCCGTCCGAGTACTCGGCCAGCCGGCGCACGTAGGCGCGGGCCTGCTCAACGAGAATCTTCGTGTCGAGAACGACGACCGCCTCGCTCAACCTGTCGCGGGAGTTCGCTGACGCGTTCGCGGACCCTACGACCGCCGCGTCCCGAGTGACGAGCAACTTCGCGTGCAGAGCGCGCGACGGGTACACGTGCACGCCGCGGCTCATGAAATCCCGCACCGCCTTCACCGACGTGCTGCGTGCAAGGAGCGTCTCACGATCCAGATTCGTGACCAGGACGTCCCCGGCGCCCAGGGGCAGCAGGTCGGCGGCGTTGTCACCGAGGTACGCAATCGCCGCCCACCGGGGGCCGGCCTTGCGGCACACCCTCGTGATCGTCGGCCACACCTCGTCGCCTACAAACTGAGCCCCCAACACGACCTCCCTCACCGTCGATACTGCGACCCGAACCGCTCAGCGCGACCCAGGCACCACCGCCGAATTCCAGCGTTGTGGCTGGACGCGCGCCGCAACCTCTGCCCCTGGGCACCAAGTCCGCGGCCCACCCGGAGACCCGCGACCGGTACGCCCGACCCACCAACGACCACATCATCGGCAACTTCGGCGCTGTCTAGCATTGAGCCAGCCACTCTGATGTTCAGGCGGCACATTTGGCCAGCGACGGGCACGACCCCGACCAGGGTCCGATGTCCCAGCCTTGATCGAGGGCATGCCAAAGTACCGCGCACCTCAACTCGACGCCCGCTGAGTACGGTGATGGCTTCCTGGCGCGACAGCGCTTCAGCACAGGCGCAGAACGACCTCGGCGGCCTGCTGGAACCGGCGCTCGGCTTCGCCCAGCAGCAGCTGGCCCAGCGCGGCGAGTTCTTCCCCTACGCCGTCGTTGTGCGCACCGACGGCCAGACCGAGATGGTTTCCGGCCGCCCGGACGCCGGCAACGACCGGCCCGCCTCGATCGACGTGATCGCCGCCTGCCGAACAACCCTGGCCGAACGCCGCGACCGGTTGCGCGCGGCCGCGATCGTTGCCGACGTTCGCCTGCCCGGCGGCGGGAACGCGCTCCAGGCCGAACTCGAACACACCGAAGGCCCGGCGCTGACCGTCCAACTGCCCTACACCAAGAAGCGGTTCGGCCGCAGCATCGAGTACGGACAACTGTCGGCCGGCGCCGGCACCTGACTCGTCTGGCTCTGCCTCTCAATCGGCCTGGCTGCTGCGAACCGTCAGCCGGGCAGCCTGGCCAGTGCCTTGCGGGCCTCGCTGCGCACCCACGCCCGCCTGTCGTCGAGCTTCGCCTCCAGCGCCGCCCGCGCGGCCGGCGCCTTCAACTTGCCCAGCGCGCTGACCGCATGGCCGTCGACGTCCGGATCGTCGACCAGGCTGAGCAGAACGTCGACCGCCGCCGCCCGCTTGGACCTGCCCAGCCCCAGCACGACCATCTCCCGCGCCCTGCCGTAACGGCGATCGGTCGCCAACTCGACCAGCTCGTCGAAGCTGGCATCGTCGAACAGCAGGTCCAACGCGTTGCCGATCGTCCAGCGCAGCCCCAAGCCTTTCGGGTCGACGGCGGCATCGACCCGGCGGAACTCCTCGATCAACGGCCGCACCGCCGCCGGCTTGGCCCACGGCACCGTCAGCTGGTGGTGGCCAGCGTGAGGTTGTTCAGCTCGTCGGTGACGGTGTTGTTGCGGTCGGCGTTGAGCCATTCGAGGATGCCGCCGGCCGGACCGCCGGCGGTGGTGGACCGCTCGGCGATGGGCGTACCCAGCACGCGGTAGGTGCGGACGCCGGTGACCGTGCCGGACGGCTGCCCCGGCGGGGTATGCAGTTGGGTGTCGCCGAGGTAGAGGGTGCTGCCGTGTGCGGGGTCGATCGTGAGCAGCAGGCTCGATGATGTCGAACTGAAGGCGCCACGCGCCAGGCGTTGCCTATCCGGACGCCCAGCAGGCTGTGATCTGCCAACCGCTGGCGGATGCCGACCTCGCTGCGGTGAAGCATGCGGCGACCTCGCGGACCGTCAATGCGGAGGCCTGCACAGCTGCGGCTCGCGCCGCAGTCACGACCGCTCCACATGAGGTGACTGCTGGCACCGCCTTAAGCGTTCCTACGTGCTCGATCGCCGCTGCGTTGCCGGCAGACAGCAGTGACACAGCCGGCGCTGGGGCCTCGACGCAGGGCGTAGCGCGCCGGCAAGAGCCTCGACGCGGCCTGCCCGGCTGACGGTGCGGCGAGGTCAGGAGCGGGCGAGGCACCATGGCCTCCGGCGGCGCGCAGTTCGGTGTCGAGAAGCACCACCTCGACCGCGACCGGCGCCGGTGTACGGGGTACGGGGTACGGGGTACATCGGCAACACGGATTGTTTCCTCGGCTGCCGCGGCATGCCCGAGCGGGCAGCAGTGGAGGTGCTCTCGCTGAACTTGACGACCCGGCCAGCGGTTGACCAGCCGACCACTGCAGTGCGCCGTTCGCGCATTGGTCTGCCTACTCCTACCGGCCATGTCCCCCAGGCTTTTGCAAGCGAGCGATGCTTGTGTACGACAGGCAGGCGTATGACAAGCCAGGCAAGATCTGGTCGTCGCCCCGCCGGTCTCGGGGTTGGCGTCTTTGCGACCAGGGGTTTCGCCGGCTCGTCTTCTGCAGCGTCGCTTGCCAGCAGTGTAGTTCATATACGACACTGCGATCATGGCCCCAACGCCAGTACCGGAACCCTCCGCGGGCGGCCGGAGCCATGCCGCCACCTCTCAGCGCCAGCTCGATTTCCACTGGCGCCGGCCCTCTTGCGACCGGTCCAGTAGATCAGGATCTTTCCCGGGAATTTCCCCGGCGACGTCGCGTCACGTCGCGGCATACTACGACACACATGGCGATGTCGAAGGCTTCGATTCAACGGCCTGCGAGCCCAATTCCGTGCTATGCCTTAAAGAAACGGCCGCGACTGGCGAACTGATCGGTCGTCTGAAAAGCGGTAGGTCGGCAGTTCGATCCTGCCCCTGGCCACTTTCCCTCTCGAGATCTGAATGGTGACCACACCCAACCAGCCGTGCAAGCCAGTCCGCAACGGGGTGCGAGGTCACTGCCCCAAAGCCAGCAGCTCCTCACGCACCGCCCGCCGAGCGACCTTGTGCGGCTCGTCCGGAGGCACCCGGTACACGCGGGTGCTGGATCGTGACGTGCTGCTGGTGGATCGCTTCGATCGTCCCGGCTGCGTCGGCTCCGGACCGGGACAGGCCGGCGAGCGTCGCCTGGGCTATCCCGGCGCTGGCGGCTCCGGGCCCGGCGCTCGCGGCTCCAGGCCCGGCGCTGGCGGCGGCTCCGGGCCCGGCGCTGGAGATAGCAGGAAGTCCCGCCGGGCCCAATCCTGCAGCTTCGGGTCGGCCGCCCGGTAGGCCGCTGCCAGATCGTTCAGGGTCTTCCTGTATCGGGTCTCCTGCTCGGTGATCTTGCCGCAGAGCAAATCCCACCAGACGGCATGATTGCCCAGAATCTCCGTTGCCAGCGGATCGTCGAGCAGGTCAGCCGCGCGTGCCCTCGCGATCCGCTCAAAGCTCCAGAGGATCCGGTACAGGTCACGCAATGGCAAGGAGCTGGCATAGATGGGCTCGTCGGGATACCGGTGCAGGCCATCTGCCTGTCCTGGCAGCAACTCGGCACCTAGCAACTCGGGCCAGGTCGGCTGCCAGCAGGAGAACTCTCCGTTGCGCGCGGCACCGACCGTCCACATGAACATCGATAGCCGGTCCCGAGCCGACCCGACTTCGCCAGCCGTCAGTTCTTGATGGAACGCCAGCGTACGCGCGACGCGTGCCCCTGCCGCTGCCTGGACAGTTGCCACCATGCGATGCCCAGGCCGACCAGCACGCCGAGAAACGCCGTAACCGCCCCGATCCAGGCCGGCACGGTGGCCGGCGCAGCAGCGAGGAGCACGCGCTTGCCTCCACTTGATCGACATCGGACGGCACCTCATCCGATTCTCCACCTGTCGACATTCCATAACGGTGGCGGCCCGCTTCGGCAGACCTGCCCTCCGAAGGTCGGCCGGTGCCACCGCCATCGGCCGGCAGCCGAACAACGGCATCGAACGTCCCGGCCGCGTTGACCGCCGTAGAGCGGCTTGCGGAGCAGGGGACAGCCGATCCGGCCGCTGGCCGGGTGGGGAGTGAGGATCCGCACGTCGTAACCCGCGCGTAGCAATTGTAAGCGGTTACATTCGTACGATACCTCGGGTAAGTATTAAATTTGATATAGAGCGCACTTGACATTCCCCGTCCCCTTTGCGCACATTAAGGTCACACAGCGTTCAGCACCCTCGCCCGAGTGCACGGCGATCTTCGTGTGGCCGTCGACCGACGGGCAGTGCTGCCTGCGCTCCGAAACCAAGGGGTCACCGGTTGAATGCGCTTGGGCAAGTCAGGTCGGCGCTACCCGTTACGGAGGCCTATCTGGCCGCCTGCCGAGCCGACCCGACTCTGTTGAACGTGGTATCCCGGCTCCAGCTGCCGCCGGTGTACGAGCGTTCGTTCGGTACCACCCAGCTGGCTCGTCCGATCTTTATGGATGCCGGCCAGCTGGAGCAGCTAGGGGCGGATCTCCACGCCTTGCATAACCTGCTGGTGTCGCTGCCCGAGCGGGCATTCGACGGCGACCTCGACCGGTACTGCGCCGCGATCAACCTGGACCGGCCGATGGCCGAGGTGATGCGCCTGCACCGCACCGGGGAAGTGCCGGTGTACGGCCGGGCTGATGCTTTCCACGACGGGCGCAGGTTCCGGTTGCTGGAATACAACCTGGGCAGCGAACTGGGCGGCAGGGAAGTGGGCCAACTCAACAGGAGCTTCCTCGCCGACCCGGCTTTCGCCGAGTTCAGCGCACGGCACGGGCTGGAGTACCACGACCCGAAGCTCAGCCTCGTCGAGATCTTCCGGCAGCAGGCGGCCGAGATCGGCGTGACGGATCCGGTGGTGGGGCTGGTCGACGGCAACGGCGTGCTCGACGGATATGAGCACCTCTACACCGCGATCAAGGAGGACGTCGAACAGCACGGGATCCCGATGCACATCGGAGAGATGCGTGACGTCAGCTTCTCCGGTGGAAAGGTGTGTGTGCACCAGCGTCCGATAGATCTGCTGCTGCGCTTCTTCACGGCTCCGGAAATATCCTATGACGCCGAATCGGTGGCCACCTACAAGCGGTTGCTCGCCGCGCACGACAGCGGCGCGACCCGCATGGTCTGGACGTTGGAAGGCGGCCTGTTCAACAGCAAGGCAGCTCTCGGCCTGCTGCACGATCCGGTGATCGCCAGCCGGCTGGAGACTTCCGAGCGTGAGCTCGTGGAACGGCTGTTGCCGTGGACGCGGATCCTGTCGCCGGCTGGGTCTGCCCCGGCGGACCTCGAACAGCTGGCGGCCAGCTGCGTGTCCAACCAGTCGAACCTGGTGATCAAACCCGGCGTCGGCGTCGGTGGGAAGGGCACGGTGATCGGTGCGGACGTCAGCCCGGAAACCTGGATCGCCACGCTCGAGAAGGCAGTCGGTACCGACTGGGTGGTTCAGGAGCGAGTGCTGGCCGAGCTGGAACCAGTGATCGATCCGGCCACCCACGAGCTACAGCACTGGACGGCGAACTGGGGTGTGTTCGTCGATCAGGACGGCTACAACGGAGCCTTCGTGCGCGCCCTGCAACCCGCGGCCGGCTCCATCGTGGCCTATGCCAATCCAGCCACCCGGGGGGCCTGCGTCTTCGCGGCACCGCCGTCCGAGTCCGATCCCGTCCATCACATCTAGGAGAGCTGTTGACCGACTACTTCGTTCCGATCCTCGACGGGCCGGGCGACGACGACTACGCACGCTATATGCGGACCGACACGCTGCTGTCCCTGCAGCGGGGCCCGCACGAGCGGATCCATCGCGATGAGCTGCTCTTTCAGGTGGTGCACCAGACGAGCGAACTCTGGCTGAAGCTGGCATCCGAGGAGGTCAGCACCGCGCGAACGCTGCTCTGCGACGGTGACTGGTCGGCGGCAGCCGCCCTGCTGCGTCGGGCCTGCCTCGGAATGCGCATGGTCACCGAGCAACTGGAAATGCTGGCCTTCCTCTCACCATGGGACTTCCAGACCATCCGCACCGTGCTCGGCCACGGCTCCGGCTTCGAATCGCCGGGGTGGCGGTCGGTACAGGCGGAAACCACAGCCATTGCCGTCTCGCTGGACAAGGTCCTGGACGAGCGGGGCATTGACATCGCCGAGCGGTTCCGGACCGACGCCGGCAGCGACCTGTGCCGGATGTTCGACGAGCTGATGGAGTGGGACGAGCGCATCGCCATCTGGCGGGTTCGGCATTACAAGATCGCGGTGCGCATCATCGGCCACGGCGTCAGGGGTACCCAAGGCACTCCGATCGACAGCATTACCAGGCTGATCGCGCACCGTTACTTCCCCCGCCTCTGGGACGCCCGCAGTGAGCTGACCCTCACCGGGCCCCTGGAGCAGCGAGAGGGCCTGGCCGGAGCAGGGGGGTGACCGCGACGGCGGTCAGCTCCACCGCGTGGTGGCAAGACCAGTTCCGGCTGCCAGCCGGTCGTACGCACCTGTCCGGCTGCAGCCTGCCCCCACGCTGGCGAGGCATCGATGAGGCGATGGCCTCGATGCTGCACGCGATGGCCGACGACCCGGCGCCGTGGCACGGCTTCGAAGCCGAGGTGGAACTCAGCCGGCAACGTTTCGCCGAGTTGGTGAACGCATCGGCCGACCAGATCGCCGTGCTGCCGACCGCCACCGTGGCCGCTTATCAGGTCGCGACGGCACAAGACTGGTCACGGCCGCAGATACTCGGCACCGACGAGGACTTCCCGTCGATCTCCCAACTGCTACAGGCCCAACAGGTCCGCGGCGCCCGACTCGACTTCGTGCCGGACCCGCTGTCGTTGGACAGTTGGCAGGAGTTCCTGAGCGAACGTACCGGCCTGGTGTCGGTCCCGCTGGTGACCTACCGGCACGGCGTCTGCACGCCGGTGGCCGAGCTGTGCCGGCTGGCCGCCGCGGCCGGCGCCCGCACCTTCGTCGATGCCTACCAAGGTGCTGGCGTAGTGCCTATCGACGTCGAGGAACTGGGTTGCGACTACCTCGTCGCAGGCGCTTCCAAATACCTCCTCGGCCTGCCCGGGGTCGCCTTCCTCTACTGCCGGGAGCCCGGCGCGATTCGTCGGCCGCCGGAGTTGACCGGCTGGATGGGTCGGGTCCCGCCGAACAACTTCGACCCGCGCTGCGCGGAGGTCGCCGATACCGCGCGCCGGTTCGAGATCGGCACGCCGGCGATTCCGGCGGTGCTCGCGGTCAGCGCCGGCCTGCGGCTGCTCAACGAGGTCGGCGTGTCGAAGGTCTACGAGCACGTCTGCCGGTTGCGCGAGCGGCTGGCTGACGGTGCGAGTGCGGCGGGGCTGCCCCTGGTCGGCTTCCGGCCCGGACGTCCGCACGGGGCTCACCTCGCCTTCGCGATGCCGGATCCGGGTGCTACCGCGGACCGGCTGGCTGCCCGAGGGGTGAGCGTGAGCCCCCGGGGCGACGTCGTCCGCGTTGCCATGCACCTCTACAACACCGACGCGGACATCGACCGGGTGCTCGAGTGCTTGGCGGCGCAACGATGACCAGCACCAGCATGGCCGCGCAAACACCGGCCGAGCGAGCGGACGCGGCGACCGTGGAATTGGTGGATGCGTGGAGCAGGGAACCTGAGCCGGCAACCTTTCCCTACCGCCAGGTGCGAGCGGCTTATCTGCGGGTCGGCAAGCATCACGTCGCGACTGACCTGCTGTCGGCCCTGGCCCGGGCGCGGTCGGAGTGCGACGTCCGGTCGGCAGTGGACACGCCGGATCAGCAGCTGTTGCAAGCCTTCCTCAACGTCGCGCTGGACAAGGCAGATGAACTGTACGACTACCCGAGTTACGTCGGCCTGTCGCTGCTGCCGCCCGGCCCACAGGACGATCTCGGCGCGGCCGAGGCGCATCGGGACCGGTGGTTCTGCTGGTTGATGACGGATCTGCTCGGCTTCGAGCGTGCGGTCCTGGCCGGCAAGCCGTGTCCGCTACCGTCGATGCGGCCTACCCCCGAGCTGATCCGCAAGCGCGTGCACCTCGGCCTACGAGCGATGCGGCCGGCACTCAGCCGGCTCGGCCTCACCCTGACCTCCGCCATGACCGACGACGAGCAGGCCGAACGGGCACGGGACTTCATGGCCGCGCTGCGGACCGACGACGTCCGGTTGCGGGTCGAGCTCAGCATGCTCCCCGTGTACACCGCGCACGACGAGTACCTGTTCATCCGGGTGCTGCAGCTGTTCGAGGTGACATTCAGCCAGCTGGCCTTCGACCTAGGCGCTACTATCGCCGCGATCGCGGCCGGCGATCTCGATGCCGCCGAGTCGTGCCTGACCGCGGGCGCTCGGATGTTGGCTGAGTCGGCACCGTTGTTCTCGCTGCTCGCAACGATGCAGGTGATGGCGTTCCAGACGTTCCGCGTCTTCACCGAGGGAGCCAGCGCCATCCAGTCCCGTGGTTACAAGATGGTGGAATCGCTGTGCCGCAAGCCTGAACCCGATCGGCTGGATTCCGTGGCCTACCACTCGGTGCCCGAGGTTCGCGCGGCTGTGCTTGCCGGCCGGCTCACCGTGGACGAGGCCTACCGCGCGCACTGCCTGACTGGCGGGCTCAGCGACTGCGACCTCGCCCGGTTGGGCAAGGCTGCCGCGCGGTTCGAGGCCGAGGTCCTGCGCTGGCGGCGAACCCACTACACGCTCGCGGTTAGGATGCTCGGTCGGGAGCGCAGCGGCACCGGTTACACCGAGGGCACGCCGTACCTGGGCGCCGTCCGCACCATTCCGATTTTCTGTGAGGTTACTGCGGGGAGCGTTCCCGCAGCAGACCTTCGAGGGGACACCGTTGTCTGATCAGTTCGTCCAAGCCCCGGTCGGAATCGTCGGCGGCGGTCCGGTGGGCCTCGCGGTCGCGCTCCGGCTCGCCTCGTTCGGCTGTCCGAGCGTCATCCTGGAATCCGATCCCGAGCTACGCAAACAGGGTTCCAAAGCCTGCCTGATCCAGGGTGACGTGCTGGAGGTGCTGGACAAGGTGGGTTGCGGGGAGCAGATCTCCGACGAAGGCGTCACCTGGAACATCGCCCGCACCTACATCCGCAACCGGGAGATTCGGGCCCAGCACTATCCGGACCGGCCGGGCTTCGGGCCGTTTATCAACATTTCCCAGTACCGGATCGAGCAAGTACTGCTGGAGCGGGCACTGCGGGAACCGCTGATCACAGTGTGCTGGTCACACGAGGTGACCGGGGTCGAGCAGGACGATTCCGGGGTGCGACTGCGGATACGCAGCCCTGATGGCGAGGACGTCGCTGATTTCGACTACGTGATCGCCTGCGATGGTGTGCGCAGCGCGATGCGGGGCTACCTGGATGTCGCCTGGACCGGCTACACCCACGAGGACAGGTTCCTCATCACCGACATCAAGGCGGCGTTGCCGTTTTCCCCCGACCGGCATTTCCACTACGACCCGTGGTTCAACCGTGGTCGGCAGTTGGTGATACATCCGCAGCCCATGGATGTCTGGCGGATCGATTGGCAGTTGCCGCCGGATGCCGACATCGAGGCAGAGCGCCGGACCGGACAGTTGGATACGCGAATCCGTCAGGTGATCGGCGACGTGCCGTACGAGATCGACTGGCTGAGCACCTATCGCTTCCATCAGCGGGTGGTCGAGCACTTCGTAGTCGGCCGGGTTCTCTTCGCCGGTGATGCGGCACACGCCTTGCCGCCGTACGGTTCGCGTGGCATGAACAGCGGAATCCAGGACGCGGACAACCTGGCGTGGAAGCTGGCCGCCGTGGTCGCGGGCACCGCACCGGCGAGCCTGCTGTCGAGCTACCACGACGAGCGGTACGCGGCAGCGCGGGAAAACCTGCGGGTCACCGAGGACACCATTCGCTTCATGGTGCCGCACGGGCGGTGGGCCAGATGGCGCCGGCAGGCTGTGCTGCGGATGGCCCTGCCGTTCCCGCGGATTCGCCGCCGGGTCAACAGCGGGCGGATGGCCGAGCCGTTCACCTACCGTGAATCCCCGCTCGTGGTCGGCTCAGCCGGCGATCGGGTGATCGGAGCCTTCGCTCCCGACGCGACTATCGAGGGCTCGGGTACCCAGCGTCGGATCCGGCATTACCTCGGCCA
>Ga0157370_10002118_pt1 | contig 24239 bp, 27 predicted proteins | sample C35metaG_FD_113463 | JGI IMG/M metagenome (GOLD analysis project Ga0157370, IMG submission 113463) | Corn rhizosphere microbial communities from Kellogg Biological Station, Michigan, USA - C3-5 metaG | ecosystem: Host-associated > Plants > Roots > Rhizosphere > Soil | place: USA: Michigan...
TCTCGGCGTCTTTTATCATTGTTAACTATGCATCAAAAGAGCTACTGGATATTGATCCTGAAGAAATCGAAATTCTGGAACCCCGCGTTCAAATGCTGAAAAACGGTAAGTCGGTACCGGTTCTGCAAATGGCCGATCGCCTGGTTAATGGTTCAGGGTTATGTGAACGGCTACAGCAGAAGGGCGCATCCGGTTCTCTCATTATCCTTGAGGTCATGAAGAATATTTTAAATAACAAAACGGCCTACCCGCTGGCTGAGTTCCTGCAATCCGATCATCGCGAACGATGCTTTCAAGGGTGTTATCACTGCCTGCACCGATACGGAAACCAGCCGTATCACGGATTGCTGGACTGGCGTCTGGGACTGGATGTTATTCAACTTCTTCTGGATCAAACCTATAGCGCCGGGCTTAACGGTGATTTTACCTCTCCGGGCTTGGCTGACTGGCCGGTAAATGCCCTACGATTAGCCAAAGAGGCCGCTTCGCTATACAGCGACAGTGACGTAAAAGTGATGGGGAATATACCCTTGATACGCACCGGGGCCGAGCGCTGGGCCGCCGTACTACATCCCTTCTGGGACCCCGATGCTGCATTTGCTGCAAACCCCGAACTTGAGGCATTTTCATATGAGGTGGACGTAGACGCTACGAATACTTTTGCATTGTCCCGCCGAATGGGGACTGAAATGGCAAAATTACGGACTCAGGCGTCCTCATTTCAGGAGTGATGATGCAATGAATGAAATGACGCTATCGCGTACTCGTCCGGTACTTCCTTCGCTGTTGGGGTGTTTCGCCGTTTGCCCGGCGAAATACCTGCTGGAAAGTGAAGCCCATTCTTACGCTCGTTTACCGCTGCATCCGGGAGTGATTCTGGGCCAAGTAATACATCAACGCGTCAATTCAGTGATTCACAGGGAGGCTACTTTCGAGAATTATACTCTCAGGCAACTGGAAAATGATTTTACGATCGCGCTGGCAGCCAATCGACGCGCCGGGCCGGTAGCAAACTGGATATATGACCGTCACGGTGTTGCCGGGCTGGTGTCGCGCCAAATGCTTGTTACCCAGATCCGCTACGTAAGATCGCTTCCGCCGCCTGTTTTCGTAAAAGGGATTCCTGCACATGAAAAAACATTACCCGTTGGCCGGGAGGTTATGCTGACCAGCAATGATTTCGATATGCATGGGCGGGCCGATCTCATATATCAGGAGCGACCCGATCGGTTAAACGTAGTTGATTTTAAAACCGGAAAGGTAACAGACGAACAAAACCAGCCGAAAGAAGCAAACCTGTTACAGGTTGCGGCCTATGGCATAATGGTAAAAGAGCGAGCACCTGATATAAACATTGGGTTAGTTCTGACGGGGAGCCGTGATAGCTGGGAAGGGACACTGAATACAGACCTGATTGAAAGGGTCACTATGATTATCAAAAATATTAATCGACTTTTGCCACGAAATATCCCACTTTCAGTATATCAGCTTGCTTGTCCTGGCACGTACTGCTCCCATTGTTCCTGCCGTTGCTCGTGCCCCGGCTGGACAGAAAAGCTACGCAAGCAGATGCAACCGTCTCTTTCTGATTATCAGCATGGCGGAATCGATATCAGCGGGAAATTACTTGAAGTGGAAAGCGACGAGCATTTTCTTACGCTGAAGATCCTACTACCCGATAGTTCAGTTGTTAAGGTCTTTCGTGTGCCTTCCAGCATCATCTCAGAACCAACGGAAATAACAGGAAAAAAAATCGCACTGTACGGATTAAATACCTTTAGCGAGACATCAAAAGAATATTTTCCCCGCAACTTCTATGTCATCAATATGCAGGATACAAGAAGATCGGCGTTTCAGTTTCACTGGCAAAGTGAAGGAAATAATTAAATCTGGGGAAAACGCTTACCTTAAACAACGCTTGCTGTTCCTACCCGTCATATATTGACGTTCGGCCAGCGGTGATTACTCATGACAAAACCAGCATCGACCAGCAAAATGGCCCGTAAACAGTACACACCCTAATTCCTCGATGAAGCCCTGAAACCGGCTGAGCGTATTGGTATCGCTGCCTCTGCCCGTGAACTCAGCCTGTGACCTTGCTCCCTTTTGATTGATACTTAATGTCTGTATATAGCACGTAGCGCACATATAGAGTTAATTAAGTTAGCGCGTCGGAACAACGGCGGTCATTGATTGGGCATAGTCCTCAGCATTCCTAGTGTATAGCATGAATGTCTTCGGCAGTTGTGCCCATCTGAATCAATCCCATCCACCGGTCCAATTCTAAAAAAAGATCCTCTTCTTTTCGCTTGGCATCCTTTGCCGTTTAACTATCATAAGCCATATACATTTATATAAAACTGCCCTTTGCCATCTTCTACTTTTTGTACCCGATACGTAATAGGCAATGAGTCTTTCATATTTGGTTTGGCGAAAGTCAAATCAGCGGCGCACTGGTAAACATCAAGACTCGACTCATGGCTTACCGTCCTGACGTTTTCGACTGAAATCCGCACATCCTTATCAAGTGTCATTCCTTTCTCTATCGTTTTCCGTGCTATATCTACGACCAGGTTCTTAGCGTCATCACTGTTGCATTTTGGCGTCTTATCACCGCAACCGACCATTAAACCAGCTGCTATCAACACCAGAAGTATGTTTATTTTCATTTATTGTTTCCCTTCAATTCAAAGTGGTTGTCTTGTTACTTTTTCTTGTATTGGCCATCCATTAAACCCGACGCAGAAGCTCCGCAGTAACCTTCACAACCACGAGTCATAACGCTGGCCTTACCGTTATTCATTTCACTGAGCACAGCAACACACTGGCTGGAACTATCATTCCAGATCCAACGGCGTTTCTGATCCTCACCAGCAGCTATTTGTTGTACTGTACCTTCCATGTTGCAGGTTCCTGAACCATCTTTGGCTGATGCGTTGATGCTAAACTCCGCATTACCGTTCCCTGGCTTTAGCGTTAAAACTGCACCGGGCTTAGCGTATTGAGCTGCGATAACCGGGAGGGCTAAGGTTGTCAGTACTAATGCAGCCACTATTCTCTTCATCATTAAATTCCTTGTTAGCTTATACGAATGTTTTTGGTGATTTTCCCCAGTGCCAGCGGTCTGCGTTTTTCCACAAAGAAATACACTACGTTGAAAGCTGATTTACGGTGATTCCCCCGACCCAGGGAGGGCCAGTTACGGAAAGATTCGATCTGCTCTTCTGAATAGGGCGTGTCAGAAAAGTCAAACAGCACAAGCAGTGCTTTGCCGTCGTGCTTCATCAGTTTCTTCACTTCCGTGCTGTTTACGGTTGCGGAGACATTGGAACGAGCTGCTTTTGGCTTACGGACTGCAAACTCAACGGCGACATCGTCAATCACAAAGTCAATGAAACCATGCCCGGATACCGTCCCAGGTAGCCTGCTTTTAACTTCTGGCGAGACGTTATCCGCAAACCAACCCAGTAAATAGCAACGTACTAATGGCAATAATTCCCGCTCGCTGCATTCATTCAGACGCAGTGTTTTGACAAATTCACGCCGGTAAAGGGAGCTGAAAAAGTACTCAAAGCAATCCGTTATCTCAGTAATGGTGGTTGCCACAATGTTCCCCTTTCTGTCCACCTTTGTTCTAAGGCTCATCTGCTGGTCACTCAGCTCGTCAGTCCTAGTCTTGTTTGGTCTATAAGTGAGTATTTGTTGGATTTTAAGGTCATTAGTGATGTTCATGCAAGAGTAAAAAAGACCCAAACTTCCGCTTATGGACGGACGGGAGAATAAATGATGGTTAAACTGGTGGCAGATTCAGCTGATAAGCTGGTAGGACAGCGTATTCAGAGCAGACGTAAAGAAGCCGGGTTAACCGCAGCTGAACTTGCAGAAATTATCGATATATCTCAGCAACAACTTTCCCGCTATGAACGAGGAACGAATAAGATCAATGTTGCGCATTTAGTAAAAATTGCAGTGTCTCTAAAGACACCAATAAGTTGGTTCTTTATTGATTGCATGGATGATCTGAATGTTTCTAATATCCCGTCTGACTATCTATCTGGGCTTGATAAAGAATTAAAACAACGCCTCGATCAAGTCTGGAACAAATTGGATTACGGCAAAAGGAAAAGCCTTCTCCTGTTTTTAGATGAATTCATAAAATAAATTTAGAATTGGTTTCTGAGTGAAACTAATTGCTTTATAAGTATATTCCTGGTAAAATGTCATTACTGGATAGTGTCATATTATTCAGTAACTGATGCATAAACTAATAGCCAACTTAGCTTTTCAATTTATATCCCTTCTGGCGGGAGGACGTCCATCGTCTGAAAAGTCAGTGCGGGTTAGGGTTAATTAGTGTTTGTGTCATCAACCCAAACGCATATTTACCGGAATAAATACAATGAATATTATCCGTCAGGAAGGGCTGTCCATGCCCGTAAGTCAGGAACTTATTAATATTATACTGGCTGAACTCAGTAAAAAGCCGCCAGTTAAACCGAATATTCGTGCTGTCACATTGCTGTTCAAAGATATCAATTACAGTGCTGAGAATGGTGGTTTTCACCCGGTCGAAATAAGGCTTATCTCCCGCAACGATGAATGGTATTTCGATTACATCACTGACTTCAAATATATGGGGACAGACCCGGAGCTCGAAAAGGAAATCGATATCAGCTGGAGCCAGCGCTATGTCTTCCTGTCCTATGCCGGTGATTTACCCCCAGGGGAAGGGCGCGACATTTTTGCACTCTGGCAGAGAAATTTCGTTCATTACCACTTCCTGAATATCTACACCCTCACCGTTATGTGGGAAAGCTAATCCCGCCACACTGACAGCTAATTATTGATGGAGACATTATCTGTGACTGCTAACAGAGGGATACACGCGTCTGTACAGGGAGAGCTTGACTGTCTTTGCGGCGCGTACTGTGTGGTGAATATGCTGAGCTGGCTGTATGACGGTCGGGTGAAGCGAAAACCACTCATGAACCGACTTCTTCAGACCTATCAGCAACGCTGGCCTTTGCATGAATGGCTGACCGAAGGGATAGATGAAAACCGGCTCGACTGGCTGATTACGCAGGTACTCCGTAAAGGCCACTACCACCGCCAGTTTCCGGTCCAAATCAGCAAACCTTTCGAGGGCAGTCGCGGCCTTGTGGAAGGGCGGGTTTTCAGTGAAATGAGGCGGTTTCTGGCGGTCACAGACCACTCCCGTCTTATTATGCTCAGCGACCAGTTTCACTGGTCCCTTGTCACCAGAATGGACGAAGAAACGCTCTGGTTCTTCGACAGCAACGGGCGAACCTCCATGCCCCGCAAAGCCTTCTCCTTACGTGCTGGCGCCGCGCGGCGCCAGTTGTTTCCCGAAGCCATTTACTTCATCGAACGGGAGTTCTGAACATGACGACGTTTACCCTCCGTGAAACCCGCATCCTGGACCAGGCCCGCGACATTATCAGCCGGTGCTACCAGCGTGGCGTTCAGCTTTGCTCCCCTGATGATGTACGGCGGTGCGTGATGTATGAAATGGCCCTGCTGGAGCATGAGGAGTTTGGCATCATCCTGCTCGATAACCAGCACCAGTTTCTGCATCGAGAAATGCTGTTCAGGGGCTCGTTAAATACGGTCAGCGTTTATCCCCGTGAGGTTATTAAGCGGGTACTCAGGCATAACGCTGCTGCTGTCATCCTTGTGCATAACCACCCCAGCGGCGAGGCTGAACCCAGTAAGTGCGATATCCAGATAACTAAGCGGCTACAGGAGCTACTGCAAATGCTGGATGTACGGTTACTTGACCACTTTATTGTGGCCGGGACGGAGACGGTGTCACTGGCTGAGCGAGGGCTGGTGTGATGCAGACAGTTACCTGGTTTAATACATGTTATAACAGGTTAAACGCATGAGAAGGGCTGCGCTGCACCAGGTCGCGCCGGTGGTCGAAACCACCGTGCTGGACGCCTATATCAGCGGTCTTGCCCCGTCGGGACGGAGGGGGATCACCAGCCTGTTAAACCGCAGCGCCAGCATACTTAAACGCGGTGCGGATGCGGCCAGTTATCCCTGGGAGCAACTTAGCTTCGCTGCCGTCGCTAAAGTACGTGCGGCACTGCTGGATGACGGTTACGCTGTGTCGTCGGTTAACATGGCGTTGTCAGCACTCCGGGGCATAGCGCAGACGGCCTTTAACCTCAGTTGCCTGGAGGCGGACACCCTTGCCCGTATCCGGGCAGTTAAGCGCGTTAATGGCGATAACCAGCGCAAGGGAAGGGCACTCAGCCGGGAGGAGGTTCGTGCACTCGTTCAGGCCGCTAAACGGCATCCGCAGCGTATCCGCTGCTGCCGTGATGTCGCCATTGTAATGACCCTATGCGGCGCGGGTTTGCGGGCCGGGGAACTGGTCAGCCTTGAGTGCCGGGACTATGACAATGGCATTCTTACAGTGAGGCAGGGGAAGGGGCGTAAATACCGGGAGATATACGTTGCGGCAGCGGTAGATAAAGCCATCCGCGCATGGATTAAAGCCAATGGCACGAAAGAGGCCGGGGATGCATTGTTTAACCGCATTCAGCGCAACGGCAGGGTTGCCAGCCAGCCGCTGACAACGACCGGTTTAACCGGCATCCTGGAGCAGTTACAGCATGATGCTGGCATAGCGTGTTTTACTCCTCACGACATGCGGCGCACCTTCATTACACGCTTGTTAGAACAAGGCGTGGATATTAACACCGTACGCCAGCTGGCAGGGCACAGTGACATATCCACAACTACCCGTTATGACTGCCGTGATGAAAGGATGAAAACACATGCAAGTCAGCAACTGAAATGCTGTTAATAGCTAATATAGTTCGTCCTGTAACTGGTGCCGCGCGAAACTAACGCACACTTTTAGCTCCCGGCCTTCTTTTTCGTTGTCCGCGCTCGTTCAGTTCCACCAGGTGTTCTCTCAGCAGTTGGGTGGGCTGCCCATCACGGGTAATAAGTGCAGTCACATCACGGTTAAGCCAGCGTGATGGCTTCCGGACTGCGGCAGTCAGAGGCTTATCTGCGAACAGGTCATCCGGGGTGGGAAATTGCGCCCGATTGAAATAAGCCACCATCTGTGCTGTTGTGCTGCCGTTATTTTTTAGCGTAGTTATGCGCTGGTAAATGCCATATAGGGTCTGGGCTTTAACCGTTTTTGGGGGAGGCAGGATATCGTACAGGGGATGGTTTTCGAGGGACTTTTCAAGCAGGTTATAGGCCAATTCAATGCAGTAGCTCACGGTTATATTCAGCGGTTCACCACTCTTTTTATCTTCTTCTGCCCAGTCAGGATAGAGCTGCGAAGCAATTATTCTCAGCTTTCTTAGGGAATCTGCTCCAATTTCAGGATAAATTGGTATTAAATTCTCCTCGGACATAATACTAGCCCCTTCATTAGTGGGTTATTCTGATTTTATTTTTCAACAATATGCTGCATCAATCACCAAGTGGCCTGAGAAAAAAATTATAAATATTTATTCATAAAAATCAAATGATTAACTTTTTGGATTTTTTACCTGATTTTTTCTCAAAACATTGATGTTTAATCCGCAAACGATTGCTCTGGATGGGATTGATCTATTCTTACTTTTTACCTACGGAACCCCCTAAAAACCATGGTTTAGGATACTCCCATCAGATTTCAGGAGGAACCATGGCAATAAAACGTGTTTTGAAAATTCATGATGTCTTGTACCGCTGTGGCATTTCAAGATCATCTGTTTATAGATTAATGTCTAAAGGACACTTTCCTTCGCAGCTTCGTCTGTCACCAGAAGGTCGTAGTGTCGGTTGGCTCGAAGAAGACATAGAAACATGGATTTCTGGCCGTAAGTCTGTCAACGATGGAAAATTCATATGAAAATTCTATCAGCGAAGAGAAAAGGAGCGGTGATTCAGCATCCAGATAACCTGCGATTTAAGAAGCTTGAAAAAGAGATTAAAAGGCTGCTTCCTAAGTTTGAGACTATCAATGATGCCTGCGAAGAAAAATCAAAGCGTATTAAATCATTACGAAATACTGGAAGGCGGCTGGATAAAAGGGTCTATCTAAAACTGGCAATAAAGCTTGAAAATTGTTGGCCTGGAGAACCTTGTGGAAGTGCTGCATGTCCCGAATGCTTTAGACGACACCGGTTGGAAATAATTGGAGAGGTACTTCGTTTATGTAATAAACACAAGAAATGGCGAAGTGCGACCCTGATTTTCTATCAGGATGCGTTTAGTGATGATCAATTATTAAAATGGAGACTCGATACATTAATAGCACGACTTAAACGTTGGTTAAAAGAGTGCGGTTTTTCTGCAATGGTGATTGGCGGGTTTGAAATGGATTTTCATATGGATATTAATAAATGGGTGCCGCATTTTCATCTCATTATTCAAAATGACAAACAGGCTATTAGAAACCTTCGTGCCAGGATGAAAAATAAGAGGAATATGAATACGCGTAAAAATGTAATAAACCGCCCTATGCTCGTGAGTAACTTAAAAAACCCTGTACGACAGGTGAGTTATCGGTTTAAAGCTATCTGGTGGCGAGTCGAATCAATACAGTATGATGATTATTATATACAAGGGGGTAAGGAAAGAAAAAGGAAGCGCTGGACAAAAAAGTATCGTCTGCTGAGTAAGCAACATGCTGATTCTCTTCTTATGTTAGATTCTCTTGGGATCGCAGAGTTAACCTTTATGTATAAGGTGAGGAAGTATGGTGATCATTTGATAATGAAGTGAGAAAATAATTTATTGGCGAATGAGCCAATTACATAATATTTCGGTCGTTATTCAAAAAATAATCTCGTATGAAAAATCATACTGGGGATCCCGTTCGCCATAATTATGATTCTAATCATAGTAATGGTGAGGGGGTCTTTAAATACAATATAGGAAAGCAAATGAAAAAATATAAAGAGAAATTAAATCAAAAAGAAGAAGTATTATTTGTTAAATTACTGGCGCGCACAAGGATTTCCGAATTATGCCCGGTTGCATACCGGCTTATTAAGGTAACTGATTCGCAAGGGCTGGAGTCAACTCGTGTACTTATCCCTTCGGCAGCGTTAGTGAGTGTTCTGGAGTTGAAAAAAAACTTACTAAAATTTGGACACAATCCTGATGTTAGTAAAGAATATTGGGTTCGGGCCCATCAAGAAATTGTCAAGGAAACAGATAAAATAATCACATTGTGTTATAAACCTGGTTTTTATGGTGATGCTTATTTACGCGCTAATGATAAAATTATTGGCAACGTTAAAGGGGATAAACCAATATTACACCCCAACGCGAGAAATCATTTACCAGCCGAAGAAAAACTGGGAACATTAAAATTATGGAAAATGAATGTCGCTCCATATGCACTATATAGCTCGCGTATTATGTTGGCTGTGTGCTGCGGATTTTCAGGTTTTCTCCTTAAGCTTTCAGGTATGGAAGGGGGTGGGTTTCATTTGTGGGGGATGAGTAGTATAGGAAAAACGTCCAGTGCCTACATGCTGGCATCATTAGCAGGATCACCTAAAGATGTTGTCGTACTGTGGAACAATACGGATAAAGGGCTTGAGGAGATTGCCGTGGCCCATAACGACAGCTACCTAGTTCTCGATGAGTCGAAGCTGTTAGATAAAGACGTACTGGCAGCTGCTAAGATTATGCAAAACCGTGTGTATACGCTTTCCGGAGGGAAAGGGAAAACACGCTCTGCAATGTATGAGAACAAAGTTGCTGAATGGCAGGTAAGTATTTTCAGTACGGGTGAGTGCAGTCTTCAACAACTTGCTGCTTCCGGGAACGTTGAGCGCCTTGAAGGCGAAAATGTGCGTGTAATCGACGTTAATGCAGATGCTGGTGCTGAAATGGGGATCTTCGAATCACTGCCAGATGATGTCAATTCCAGTAACGAACTTGTTCATGCGATCAAGGATGCAACTCACCGCTATTATGGCAGTGCCAAACCTGCCTTTCTCAAGCGCCTGGTGGCTGATATTCGGGACGATCGTGAAAACGTGAAGCGGAAGCTTGAAAAAGGGATTGAGTTCTTTCTGGATAAGCACAAGGTAGATCGTAACTCCGGCATTCAGGTGCGTATCGCCAAACGTTTTGCAATCGCTTATGTAGCAGGTTCCATTGCTGTGAAATATGGTGTTTTGCCCTTTACAAAGCAGGAGATCATGAAAGGGATCTCAACCTGCTACCAGGATTCTCTTAAGGTAGTTTTGTCTGAACCTGAAATAACCAAACCCCTAATGGGTAACTCGTTGAATGCAATTATTGATTTTTGCAAAAAGGGTGATCTTTTAAATCTGATTGGAAATGATCGCGTAACCCAAACGGCGATTAAAAAGTCACCGGTCATTATCCATAAAGTTAAAGGTCGGGCCGTATATGCAGTTGATAAGGATCTGTTACATAACTGCTTGCCGAAATCTCAGCGCAAAGGCATCCTGATGCTATTAACAAAGCAAGGGGTATTATTATCCGATGCGAATAAGGATTACAGTACTATTCAGATTGTCTATAAGCGTAAGCAAGTTGGTCGTCGCTACTGTTTTATCTGCAAAAAGCTTGATAAGCTTATTGAAGAATAATTTTACAATATGGTAAGGGCTTAAAGGAGTGGCTTATAACCACTCCTTTTTACCTCAAAGCATTTCTTCGCCATCACGCAAAGCTACGATCCCCAGATACAGGCAAATTGGCACGGTTTTGCGATAGGCTGGACCTTGCAGATCATAAGCAATCCATGCTCCAGATATAGCCCATAGAATGGGTCCTAAGCTATTAATCCATGGGTTACGCTTGAGTAACTCTTTGACGAGTTGTTTTGCCGCCTCCCTTCCAATCATCTGAGCGATGAGACTGACGATAATGGTCTCTACGATCCCAAGTGCAATTTTAGGACCAAGGATCTGAAATACAATAGGCAAAATTGCCACTTTGCCATTCTTTTTGATATGGGAGATTATCTCCTCTCTGTCAATATCACCTACCCCCAGCTCGTTGAAACATTTTGATAATTCTTCTGGCGTCTTGCTTAATAGTTCCTTCTCAACAACGGAGAGCACCAGCTTTTCAAGTTTTGATTCTATCGAGCCGCCGACTTTAACATTGACCTTTAGTTTTTTGCATACATCATCAATGATCTCCGTGGCTGGAATAGAACCTTCCCCATTAATTAAATGCCTCTTCAGATAAGCCAAATCGGAAGAACCGAAGTATTTTATTTGTGTGTCAATAAGTGATATTAATTCAGCATGCAATGCTGGATTGTTTTGATATGCAGATAATAGTGTTTTTCTGCGCTTATCGTTTGTGAAAGATACATAGCTATCCAGAGTGGCTGATATGTAGTTAAAGTCTTCCAAAGTACATTTCTCTAAAACTCCCTTCATATTTGCTCGCTTTTTAAGTTAAAAATCTTTCAGGTTGATATCGAAATAGGGCGTCAATATCAGCTCTTCAAATAAATTATATTCGTGGTGCGGAACCTTAACAAAAGTTGAGTTGTGATTAGGTGTCCACCATTTCTCGACGCCATAATACGCCTCTCTGGCATTGGCTTTGTGGATCAGCCGGAATGGTCTGTCCATCCAACCATCACTGTGTTTTGTGAAATAGTTAACCGGGCCAGTGAACTGACCAAGCAGGTATACACCCTGATTACCGTGAGTCAGGTAGAAGTAATCACCAATCGGAGCGTTTACAAACTCCTCTGCTTGGCTGACGGAAGACTGCCCTTTACCAGCGGTCGTGCGGTGAATGTAGACGAGCTTTTCATCAATACATTCGACCATATCCAGGAATGAGAACTCCTTCCAGCCATGTGACAGCTTCCAGAAATTGGGCATCAAATCGGTATTCATAGGCCTCTTAACCTGACGTTGTAAGTGATCGCAATCTGTTGAAATACGGGTTGATCATGATGACCATTCTGACGCTGAATACCCATGATCGCAACAAGGTTTGTTGATGAGCTTTTCACTGAAATCGTTCAAAGAGGATATCGGGAGGGTATGTAGATGCGTTAACTCGCCTAGTTGCTGAAAATGGGTGATCAACACTACTCAGCACTGGCAGGCCAACCATGGCGAAAACATTTGGCGCTTTGGAAAAAGTGATTGAGTGATTTAGTGATTGCGGCTTTGTAGGCGAACCTGGTCTCTGACTGTGCAATTCTGCATTCAGCGCTGAGCCGGGTTGCGGTTCTTCAACAGTAATTCATAAGCAAGGGGCTGTATTCCGCTTCGTCATCAGTCTGTTGTATGGCGACCAGCCCGGCAGATTCACAGGCCAGTTACTTCGCTGATTGATTGTCTAACAGGCAGAACCGAAATGAGTGATCTGCAAAAAATCATCCTTCCAGACCGTCCAACGTTGTCGAATTTTGGTGTGGCGGATCGGCAAACTACCGGTATCGTTTTGGGTCAGATCTACACCTCGTATAATGGTAGGGGAAAACCGACGATGGCTTTCCCTGACTCTGACAGTTGCAAGGATCAGCGGTTTAGAGCAAATTCGAGGTTTCAAAAGAATAAAATCCAGAAAATAACATGTATCAACAACCGCTGTGGAATAGTACCGGGAGGAAGTTGCACCGCTTAATAACCGGTAACGTTTTACGTATCCGCTAATCCCATTCTGGCTAAGCTGATATTTATTCGCTATTTGCGTCTACAAGGTATATAGACGTATCTATTATGCTCTATATACACTCTATCTCTGTATTATTGTATATATGTCATTACATACTATAGCCATTATCCAGTATCAGCTATCATGAGGCTCCAGCCTCCAATATTATTATCATCTAATAACCATCTGAACCTTGTTGGGTTCACGTAAGGTTTGAGTAATTCAGCTGTAAATAAATGGGGGCAGGGCATGGGGCTTTGATCTCTATATACAGGTGAATTATGAAGCCATACATTACGTACAACAATATTCTTGTCACAGATTCAACGCTGAATTATTTCAAAGAAGTTGTTTTCAGTATCCCTTATAATGGTGTGCCAAGTCTACGGCGCCCTTTTTATCGTAATATTGCAGCATTTCTCCAGCACGTTATTTGTGTTGCTACCTGTAGTCGCAAGAACAGGAAAAAAGCAAAGATTAAGGCCAATAAAAAATGGTCTTATTCTGTGCCAGTACCCTTTGAGCTGGGTAGGGCGAAACTCCCTGGAGTATTCAAGAAAAGTGGGCCGACCAATGAGCGTGCAATGGAGGCACTGGCAAGCGCGGGAATTATCAAACTAACCGGGTATTCCAATGCTCAACGCTCATGCCGGGAATATGCTATTTCTCAGCGTTTTCTGCGTAAATTGTTTGGCAACGACCGCGAGGCATACCTTAGCCGTCAGGATCGTTTCCATTACCTGACGGATATTTTTACCAAACGTAAAAGTTACTCATTTGATGAACTGATTGGGATTGCCATTGATCGTGGGCAGAACGCTAAACATCAGCAGTCTAAACGCGATATCCCTAACGCCGCCTTCAGGGAGCTGATAGTGAGTGTCTGGAACAACCTTGAGCCGCTTGAAATCAATCTGGATGAACTGCTGGATTACTATAACGAGAATCCCACGAAGAAGAACAAAATTTTCATTTTCAACTTCCTATCGCGACTGGCTGAAACAGGCGTGGATTTGGTGAAGGAATCGCCGTTAACGGTTTCTTACAGGCAATCGTATAAAACCGCGTACATCGGCGGGAGATCCTTTGAGGTTGGCACAGGCTTCCAGACTCTACCGTCTAAAATGAAGTGGGCGTGTCTGGCTCGTGGTCACAACTATGACATCAAGGGATGCCAGCTTGAGATACTAAGGCATGAGCTGCTTAGTATTGGCATTTCGGCCAAGTCGCTGGAGGTGCTGAAAACTCAATATATCTGCCGGGTATTGCGTATTGCGGAAAACCTGGTGAAGCAATTTCGGTTTTCCAGTGTATTCAATGCCGGTGTTGTTACCCTATCACTTAGATCCAGCACAAGACGCTTGTTGAATCGTGAATTAGGTGAGGCAGAAGCTGAAAGAGTACTTAAACGCTGGAAACGCCTTCTGAAGCCTTTAAGAAATGATCTGGCTTTATTACTGGATCATTATGAAGGCACTGCTAAAACCAATCATTACGGTAAATGCGTTACCAATGCGGTAGGGCAGCCCTTCAACATCACCTGGAAAGATATGGCGTCACATAAACGTTGGAAGTCGGATGTGATGCGCCGGAAGTTGTTGTCGCACATGTTACAGGGGCTGGAAAGCCGGGCTGTATACGATTACGTCATCAGCCACAAGGGGGTATGTGCACTGGAGCACGATGGGTTTGTTTCATACGAAGAAGTAACTGACTGGTCTCATCCATATCTTTTGATTGAGAAAAAATATTAAAGGGCCATTCAGTTAGCTGAGGCTCATCACCGGTTGATAAATTCAGCGTGATGACCTCTTGCCCAAGGATCAGCATAGTCAGATACAAGGAACGTCTGCTCTGAGCGATCAGCGGACGTCCGGATCAGAATACTAAGAAGCTGAACGCAGGTCTTCTGACGAGGCTCTGGTATCCTCCACCATTACTCGTCTGCTCATATATCTTACAGGCGTCCCGACAGATCGTGATTTCAGCCCTATTTAGCAAAACGGCAGAGCTGATAGGCTCTGCCGAACCGTCAGGGGCGGTGTTCTGAGCCTGTGGCTGGAGCCAATGACAAGACTGCATCTACAACCGGCCCTGACTTGTTATGTTTTACTGCATATGAATATCTTCATCAGTAAGTTCTATCCATCTTTAATAGCATTCAGACAATCCCTGATGGGTTTGAAATGCGTATCCGCCAGCCCTTGTCCGCACCCTGCTCCATAACCTGCGTGGCGATACCGTGCTCAACGCGTTGAGTGCCGTCATCTGAAGTCGTCGTCAGCGACCAGTCGATGAGAGCGAGAACGAGATCACCAGCAGAGATGAGAGTACGTATCTGGTTCCTGATAACCGGCCGTGATGCTGTGAGCGTGATTAAAGCCATCCGTAGTGCTTCAGGATTACTTTCAATGACAGCACCATCAGTCATTTTCATGGTGGCGCGGTTACTGAAAACAGACATTAAGTTATCAATTTTTCCCTCATTAAATGCTTCATCAAAGGCGGCGATGGTTTCACCAGGTGAGTGATAAACCGCGGCACTCTTTTCAATCGATGCAGCGAAGGCAGATATGCAACTGGCGATCTCACCGGGTGATTCAAGCGGTGAAAGGTGTCCCGTACCGGGAATAATATACATCGCTGCGTGAGGAATACGGGGTAGCAACTCTCTTTGCAAAGTTTGCGGGGTATCGACCCGGTCCAGTTCTCCTGAGATGACTCTGACCGGAACATTAATGGAGGCGACTTCCCGGGTGATGTCTTCGCTGATCGCTACACCGGGCCAGCCTGCTTTGGCTCCGGCTGACGCTCTTAAACTGTCCTCGATGACCTGCTCTCGAAGCGCGGGTCTGAGCGGCCGCGCCGTCAGGACATTGTCGATGACAAACCCGACTGATTCGCGGCTGTTATAGGCGCTGGATAGTCTGTCGCGCTCCTCTGAGGAAAGCAGCATGGGGGAAGGTGGGGAGGGTGCAATGAGAACCAGACCCTCAAGCCCTTCGGGCTGGCGCGATGCCATCAATTGGGCGACCTTTCCCCCCATCGAATGGCCTACCAGAATGTAGCGTTTAAGCTCAAGCGCCGAAATAACGCCTTCGGCATCCCGTGCAAGGTCTTCAATCCTGTATCCGGATTCGGGAGCATCTGACAAGCCCCAGCCACGATGATCGATGGCAACCGTGCGGTAGCGGTCTGGTAAATGACCTGTCACGCTCTCCCATGTACGGGATGAGCCGCCATAATAGTGTAAAAAAACCAGCGCAAGTTCACCGCTGCCCTGTAGCTGTACATTGATACCCGTATTGTTCACGTTAATTTTCATCGTTTCACACCTCCTGAGGAATGAAAACAATGTTAATTACAGCCTCAATTAATGATAATCCGTGAAATTATATCGATAGACGATACTCAAATTATCGAATGGCGGGATTTAATGGACAGATTTATCAGCATGCAGATTTTCATGGCGGCAGTGGAAGAGGGAAGTTTTGCGGCGGCCGCAAGACGTTTTAAGCTTTCAGCGGCAATGGCAGGAAAACATGTCAGTGCTATCGAATCCGATTTAAATGCCCGGCTTATTCAGCGTTCAACGCGCCGTCTGAGCCTGACGGATGTGGGGCAGCGATATTATGAACGTTGCAAAGTTATTCTTGAGGCTGTGGAAGATGCGAACAGAGAAGCGAGAGTTGTCCAGGCGACACCGCGAGGGTTACTTCGCATTGCTGCGCCGGTCGCCTTCGGTGCAATGCATCTTGGAGCGATCGTGTCACGCTATCTGGAACAATTTCCGGAGGTCAGTCTGGATGTTGTGCTTGAAGATAAATTCGCAGACCTGCTTGAAAATCGAATTGATGTTGCCATCAGGGTTGGGAGACTTGACGATCCGTCGCTGGTTACCCGGCGGCTGGCGCCCTGCAAGATGGTTTTATGTGCATCACCAGAGTATCTGAAAAAACATGGCACACCAGAGACGCCGGAAGATATTTCCCACGCGCCGCGTCTGGCGTTCAGCCAGGCGGTTTCAGCGGGAGACTGGACAATTTGCGACCCTGCGGGCAGTTTGCACCGTATCGAAAGTGCATGCCGAATCACGTCCAATAATATTCAGTTGCTTCTGGAATCCGCCCTGGCCGGAACAGGCATAGCATATGGTCCCAGTTTTGTTTTTTGTGAGCATATAAAACAGGGCAGACTAATTGAGCTGCTGCCAGGGTACAAGACAACGGAACTTACCATTCAGGCAGTGTATCCCAGTGCGATCCGCATTCCTTTCAAGGTTCGTAGCTTTGTAGATTTCATTGCCGAAGCTTTAAGAGATACACAGCTGTAAAGAGAGAAAAAATGAAATATACGTTCAGTAATGTCAGCTATTGGCACAAAGCAGACTAACGCCAAGCTAATGTTCGCAAAGAGCGAACAACGGAGATTGCTAACAACGCTCTATGTGAAATTACAGGGAGCAGGTCACACCGATGAGACAATCGTCGATAGATTTTACAAATGATATGGACGGCCAAGACGCTATTGTGGATGACAAATACTTTGGCGAACACTAGGATTTATCAAACAGTTTTAGGTTAAACATGCAAAACTCGCTTACAGGCCTTCCCTACTGAAGATAACCCCTTGTGGCGTCGTAGACAACCAACTGAGAAGAAATCCCAATGATATGAGGCCGAAAAAAAGATATTCGATGTGATCAAAACTTTTTGGAAAATTTTTGGGTAGTGGAAAGAGCTTCAATGGCATGATAAGTATAGGAAAAGGTAACTGCATGAAGTTGAGCGAGGGTGTAACTTACTCAGTCACGATAGTTAAAAAATCTGTAGATATGAATAAGTAGAGGTTTTTTGTCAAAAAATTGGTGGCCGGCGAGGATTCGAACCTCATATCCCCTTCCAATAGATTCAGCATCTAAACCTATTGGAAGGCCCTTCAGAATTGCTTCTGAAGGGACCCAGGGAGCTTTACCGATTAAGCTAACCAGCCATTATATGCGACTCTTAATCTATCAACTTCCTTCTTATCTTGCAAGTAATTATTTATTAGTGTTTTTGTAATTGCGTTGTCTTTCCGAGGGTTATTAATATGCTTATATTTTTTGCAAAGTGATTCCACTACTTCTTCAATATCTAACATTTTTTGACAGATATCATGCGCGACCTGTTGGCACGCTTGAGAATAGAGAATTACGTCTCGTATAGTTAATTCAAATTCCTTGTTGACTTGATGATTGTATTTTATTTTCATTTTTTTTAAATCAGATTCTGAAAACCTGCCTTCCCAAATGCTCGCCTCAGTCATACCATGAGCATTAATATTACGGACAAGCCTAAAGTAATCCAGTAATTTCAAGTCTAGTTCATCTATATAGATTGATAGATCTCTTTGATTTAAATTGGGGTGTGTGACCTCCCCTTTTATTTTATTCACATGCGCATGTTGGATGGCTCTACGTAGTAAATCTAACCCATTAAAATTAAATGATCGATCATCGTCATATATTTTTTTTGATAATGAAATGTAGTCATTCAAAAATGATTCCAGACAACTATGGATAAATGCAATGTGGCTCTGCGTGACGAAGAGAGAGGTTCTATCTATTTCTAAATGCGCTATTTTTAGCTTGGCGTTTTTATGTTTTTTACATAAAGATTCAATTCGATCAATGTCAGTGCAGCCAGATTCATTCTTGCAAAGAAGTTCCTTTACTGCTACATCAATCAAAATTAAATGAGGGTTTATTGTACCTAAAAGCTTCCTGAACTTTGTTTCGATAAATCGTGGCTGAATACTTTCTTTCATCGTTAATTCTTCCTGTGTCGAGATTAATTTAAAAGTGAACTATAAAGGTAAGATTCGTCAAACGTACGCAATAATGGCCAGTAAGTATGGTTGGGGCAGCCGTAATCAAGCTTGACAGAAGGTACATAATGCATTGGCACTTTCCTTGTTTCGCTTTAACTCGCGTTGGACCGAAAAATAATACGGGTAGGGTTTCATTAATACTTATCAACACGCCGCAAATTTTGCAACGTCCGCTTCTGGCACGGAGCGGACAGAAAGCAAGTTTATAAGGTCTGCTGCGAGCGCGAGGTAGGCGTTATACTGAGGCGCTTCTCACTCACCCTGTCAATCCTCTCGGAACCTTAAAGCGAAAGCGTTCCATTTAACAACCAGCCCGTGAGACCACTGCACACTACGACGAGCCATGGCGGCATCTTCCAGAACAGCAGAGCGACCAGTGCCACGAGTGCAAGGCCGAAGTCTTGCGGTGTGTGAATCGCACTAGTCCATACTGGTTGATAGAGAGCTGCCAGCAGCAGGCCAACCACAGCCGCATTAATACCCATTAAGGCCGCCTGCGTACGGGTATTACGGCGCACACTTTCCCAGAACGGCAACGCCCCCACAATCAGCAGAAAGGACGGAGCGAAAATTGCCATCAGACAGACTATCCCTCCTAACCAGCCTGAAGGGAACTGGTTCATTGAAGCTCCAAGAAAAGCCGCAAATGTGAACAAAGGACCGGGAACCGCCTGAGCAGCGCCATAGCCTGCAAGAAATGTGTCATTGCTAACCCAGCCGGAAGGCACAACTTCAGCTTGCAGCAATGGAAGTACAACATGCCCACCGCCAAAAACCAGAGATCCGGTTCGGTAGAAAGTTTCCACCATTAACAGAGTCTGATTTGGGAATATCGCAGTCAGCAATGGCGAACCTGCCAACAGCACAAAAAACAGCATGAGCCAGAACAGTCCAACGTGACGTCGTATGGATACAGGCAACGGGTCATGTTCCATTAGTTGTAGTGGCCTGAACAGCAACAAGCCAATGACAGCTGCAATAACGATGACACCCACCTGTCCCCAGGCCGAAGGAACAAGAAGGACAAAGCAGGTCGCCGCCACCATGACAGTAATACGAGGTGCATCAGGACAGAGATTACGAGCCATACCCCATACAGCCTGCGCAACCACCGCTACAGCCGCAACCTTAAGTCCGTGCAACACACCAGTTGGTATCGCATCACCGTAATGGGTAATTCCCAGCGCAAAGAGGATGAGCGCAACTGCGGAGGGCAGAGTGAAACCGGCCCATGCTGCAAGTGCACCGGTATAACCGGACCGGGACAAGCCGAGTGCAATACCGACCTGGCTGCTTGCCGGGCCGGGAAGGAATTGGCACAGAGCGACCAAATCTGCATAGCTGCGCTCTGTCAGCCACTGTCGTCGCGTGACAAACTCATCACGGAAGTAACCCAAATGGGCAATCGGGCCACCGAAGGAGGTCAGGCCTAGTCGGAGGAAGATCAGAAACACAGCCCATGAGTTGCTGTCAGTTTTGATATCATCAGTCATTGCCGCATCCGAATCTCTGTTTCTGATTTAGTCGATTTATCATAATCGGACTAAGATCTCGAAACAGTATAATTAATCTAAGTTATTACCTTCATCCATTGATTTATGCTTCGTACATTTAAAACGTCCAGTTCTGGCACTGAGCGAACCAGCCCGAAGATCGATGTCCGCTGTGAGCGAGAAGCGGAAGTAGTCACTTTTATTGTCTGTGGACTGCCCCCACAACAGTGACTACAGAAACAGTTGCAATTCACCTCGCACTCACTGACCAGCAGCGCTGTGTTGCAGCTAATGCAATCAAAGCCTGAAAAAATTTCTGAGAAATGCAAATAACTTCAATGATATTATATACAAAGAAAAACGTCGGGTAGCCGGGGTAAAGTCCGGGTGTCACTGACCCCCGAACCGCTGCGCGGTACAAAGCATAAACATTCGGTATTCCAAAGGGTAAATTATGAACACAGAAAAAAACAAACAACCCAACCAAAATAAGAAGCATGAAGGTTTTGCTCAGGATGGGCTGGATACATCTAAAGCAAAAAGATTGTTAGAAACAGTACAAAAGTCATCGAATGAGCAAAGCGGTCAACAAAAAAGCAGCAATAAAGGTGATGATAAGTGAATAAAGAAAATCTGCTTTACCTAAAAAACAGCCTCGAAATAATAATGGGGATAAGTAGCTGGCAGCCTACTTACCTACAGCTTGAACAAATACAAATAGAACTCATCGCATCATCCGAAACGTTGGATGCAAGAAACATATCAAAAATCGTACACAGAATTTATGATAAGCCAATAGAATTAATCATCATTAAAGGCCTAAATACAGCCGCAGCAATGTCGGCTCTTCTAAAAATACAAGAACTCGAAAATGAGTTAAAGAAAATAAAACACCAAAATGATAAAAAAACAAAATAACCAATCTGGTAAAGATATGAATCCGCGTCTTCATATAGAGGTATCTCTAAATGATGGACTAGATACATCAAAAGCCAAGCGATTATTAGAAGAAGCACTAAAGAAACCAACAGTTATAGATAGTAAAAAACAGGACGACAAATAATGCATATATCATTCAATTTATTTCTTTTCAAGAAGGTGATTGAAGAAGAGCTTAATATCGTTGAGTGGAACCCAAATACAGAGCAACTTGGGGAAATGAGGAACGAAATTTTAAAACTTAATGGAGATGAAGATATTTTTGAAGTAGAGAAAATAGTTTCCAGTATATACAAAAAACCAATAAAACAGATGCTTTTCAATGGCTTAGATACATCAAGGGCTAGCTCACTTCTTGCAAAGATAAATGCTCTTCCAAACAAATAATAAAAGAGAAAAACATGAATGCATGAGATCATTGAAGGTCAGAAAAAGGAAATTAATGAGCTATATAGTAACTACACTACTATGCTCATCTCCTTCTTAAATGAAGAATGTCTCTTTGATGATGTTCACTCTGCCGGAGAGTCACTTTTTAGTTATCTTGAACAATGTACAGCACAAAATAATTCAACAGAAAACCTCAAGGAATCCACTTGGAATCAATGGCTTGCGGAAACATGCATTGATGTTCTTGAGTTAATATCCCAGCATTATAAGACCTATAGAACGCAAAAGAATGATAACACGTTATCACCGAGTTCAACGGCTTTTGCGGCGATGCAACGACTGGTCAAAAGTTATGATCGTGAAAAAGCAAAACTAATTCGCGAACAATTTAAAAAAATGAATCTGCCAGTCTATGGATTCGATAAAAATGGAAAAAGCCATATGACAAAAACACATGAAAGATGGGCTGCATTTTGTTTTGGGATATTTTTCATTGTATTTTTACTAGTTGTAGCAATATTTATTCCAACCCCTTCGCAATTTCAATATACCCTTTTCAGAATTGTACTATCGCTGGCTGCCGCAGGGTTCACAACTTTTGTCCCTGGTTTTATTGAAGTTAAGTTTTCAACCTGGTTAAGAGCCGGTGGCGCCCTTGCAATATTTGCTGTTGTGTATTGGATAGCTCCAGCTGCGTTATAAAATATGGTTCGCATAATGACGTTATGCTAAAGAGGCCGCTGCGGGAGAGATTTTCGCAGTGGCCTTTTCTACATATGGACATTTCTAACAAGCCAGTAATTAGACATTTTCACTGAGCTTTGACAATCTATGTAGTAGTAAAGTTGTAATGTCCGTTCTGGGCTAAGTTAAGATGTCCGTCAGGTAGATTTACCCTCAAGGGATTCTGATGACGGCTCATGCAGCGGAGTTTTTTACTTTGGATGAAGTTAACCGACTCAAAATCATTCAGGATGTCGTCGACCGGCGTCTGACCACGCAGATCGCCGCGCAGCACTTGGGTATCTCTTGTCAGCTATATCAAGCTAGGGCATGTGAAAATTTCGGCGGCTTGATAGTGATGCTTAATTGAGGTTAATCAACATCTGTTATTTATGCTCTACATGCAATGTAGGTAGAATTATAGATTATTTTAAATAATCAAAAATTTATTATATTAATCAATGATGAAACACCAATGCATCAGCGTTTATGAAACATCAACATCGATGTCAGTGCTGCTTACCCATCCATCAAGCTTATCAGCCCATTCCTGCATCATCACTTTACGCTCATCAAGATACGTCGCATGGTTGTAAGTGCGGCGAACATTGTTGGTATCAGCGTGCGCAAGCTGAGCCTCGATAGCATCAGGCCGATAGCCCATCTCGTTTAAACGGGTACTTCCTGTAGTTCTGGTTGCATGTGGACTATAAGTTCCGCTCCAGCCGAGGCTTTTAAGTAGCTGACGCAGCGAGTGTGATGTCATCGGGCCACGTGGGTTATCTCGTCCCGGAAAAAGGTGCTGTCGATGCCCGGTTAATCCCTGTAGCGTTTTGAGCATGTTGACGGCTTGAGAGGGGAGGGGAATAACATGTTCCCTACGAGCTTTCATGCGCGTCGCCGGTATGGTCCATAGCGCATTATCGAGATCGAATTCTGCCCATTCAGCTTCGGTGACTTCGGCTGGCCGCGCCAGCGTCCACCACATTAGCCACATGCAATAGTTAACCTGATATGAGCCGCGACTGTTATCAAAACAGCTTAATAGCTTCCCGATTTGCTGTGGATTCAATGCCTGTTTATGCTGTGTCTTATTCGCCGGAAGCGCCTTGCGTACAGGCCAGACAGGATCGCTGTCAGCTCTAAGCGTTGCCACTGCCAACTCGAAAACCGATGAAATGGTACGTCGGGCTTCAGCAGCAACAGTCGGAGCGCCGCGTTTAGCGGTTTCCTGAAGAATTTTAAGAATGTGGTGTGGTGTGATCTCTCTGACAGGGAGCTTACCGATTGCGGGGAAAACCACACGTTCAAGCATATCCAGTCGGCGTGTTTTGGTAATTTCGGCCCAGTCTTTCATCTGCAACCACTCTTTGGCGATCAGCTCAAAGGTGTTAGAAGCATCATTGACCTTGCGGATCTTATCTAACTGACGAGCCTGTGTCGGGCTAACTCCATCTGCGACTTGCCTACGCGCTTGCTCGCATTTCTCGCGAGCTTCGGCGAGCTTTATCGCTGGATACTCACCCAACGCAAACATGCTTGATTTACCGTTGAGTTTAAATCGATAGCGCCATGCCTTTTTGCCATTGGGTTTCACTTCGAGGTAGAGACCATTAAAGTCATTGAGTCGATAGAGTTTTTCTTTCGGCCTGGCAGTGCGGCATTGCGTATCAGTGAGCATAGCGGGTCCTTGACTATTTCTTATACCGTTATTGTACTCACCTAAAATGATAATGGAAACGGATTGTACTCATCTATGTACTCATTTTAGACTGCGCTCTCATGAGATCACATGAGACAATGTGGAATAAAAAATCCACGCAAGTGCGTGGATTTTAGAGGGTTTTGTGAGCTTCATGAGATGTTATGAAACCTCATGAGACAACAAAACTTATTTAGACGTTAAACAAGAAGTTCATCACGTCGCCATCTTTAACAATGTACTCTTTACCTTCTGAACGCATTTTTCCGGCTTCTTTCGCGCCTTGCTCGCCCTTATAGGCAATAAAGTCTTCGAACGCGATGGTCTGCGCACGGATAAAGCCCTTCTCGAAGTCGGTATGGATTTTACCGGCTGCCTGTGGCGCGGTGGCACCGACAGGGATAGTCCATGCGCGAACTTCTTTCACGCCAGCGGTGAAATAGGTTTGCAGGTTCAGTAGTGAGTAA
>Ga0157370_10002119_pt1 | contig 24230 bp, 23 predicted proteins | sample C35metaG_FD_113463 | JGI IMG/M metagenome (GOLD analysis project Ga0157370, IMG submission 113463) | Corn rhizosphere microbial communities from Kellogg Biological Station, Michigan, USA - C3-5 metaG | ecosystem: Host-associated > Plants > Roots > Rhizosphere > Soil | place: USA: Michigan...
CACCGCTCGAAGGGGGCGGCACTTCAGGCAGATCGAGGCCCAGCCCCGGCGATTCGTCATCGTTCATTGCAGGTGGTTTAGGCTGTTTCGTTGTCCGCGCGAAAGCGGGGATCCGCGTTTCTTTTGACCTAAGCCGGCGCCGACTAATTCTGCGCCGACGTTCCTCGGCTTCGCCGCGGGGCGTCAGGCACTCGCTGGCTCTCCGGTGATGCTTCGCTGCGCTCGCTAGCTCACGCGGTGGAAGCCGACGACCCGGCACGAAATCGTTGTGGCTGCTTCCTTCCGGACCTGACCAGGTTGGCGACAGCGCCGTCCGCCGACTTCCGGGCGTGCATATGGGCACAAACCCCTTCTCCCGCAAGCGGGGGAAGGACGAGTGGCGAAGCTCAAGAGAGAAGGATCTTCGTCGTCGCTCCGTACGAGAAAATCCCTCACCCCACCCTTCCCTCGCGCAGGAGCGGGTTTATCCTTCATTGACGGTTCACTTGCGAAGGATGACGCCAGCTTTGATGTTGTTTTTAGCGATGCTCGTTTCCGCAGCGCAGCCGCCAGGCTCGCAAGCGCCGATCACGGTTATCGCTCATCCCTGGGCTCCGTTCATCAGTCCGATGGGCGAGCCCTTCCGGGCTCGTAACCCATCCGACGATACCCTCGCCGACTGGTTCCGACAGGCGGACCGAAACCATGACGGGATCCTCACCGCCGATGAGATGGTTGCGGATGCGGAGCGCTTTTTCGCGAGGCTGGACACGAATCATGACGGCCAGATCGATCCCGATGAGCTCGCTCATTATGAATATGACCTAGCTCCCGATATCCAGGTCAATTCGAGGACGAAGCGGGCACCTGGACAGCCTGTTCTAGTCGCCCGGTCGAGCGATCCGGATGAGGATGGGCCGGTGAATCGGCGACAAAGGAGGCGGCAACGCGACGAGGCCGATACCAGCCTCGGGATCGGCGGCGCCCTCCAGGGCGCAGCGCGCTATGGCTTGCTGAACATGCCGGAGCCGGTCGCGGCCGCTGACGCAGATTTCAACGGTGCGATCACATTGCAGGAGTTCAAAGAGGCGGCGATCGCGCGCTTTCAACTCCTCGATACCGCGCGCAGCGGGCGGATCAGTCTGGCGCAGCTGGAGGCGATTCCTCACATTCCAGGTCCCGATCGCCACCGCAAGCGTGACGAAAATGCAACGGACTCGCGTCTCGGCAGTCCGGTTCCTACCGGGCCGTAGCCCCGCCACCACGAATCATTTTCCAATTCACTTGGCAGCAAGGTTCCGAGGTGCTTCAATCGGGTGATGGTGTTGGCTCCGCTTCTCCTCTTAATGGCCGCGGCCGCGAACCAGGTGGCACCTGCTCCGGCAGCTCCAATCCCCCACCGGTACAACCGAGTGTTCATCAGCCCGATGGGCGAACCGTTTCGACCGAAGGGTCCCCAGGACGATACGCTTGAGGACTGGTTCAACCAGGCCGACCTCAACCATGACGGACAACTGACCGTCGACGAAATGCAGAAGGACGCCGAACGCTTCTTCGCTTTGCTCGACGTCAATCACGACGGTGAAATCGATCCGGACGAGATCACCCGCTATGAAACCGTCGTGGCACCCGAGATCTCGACTGCTCACCTTGGCTTTGCCGGCCTCGGCTCCGATGACGGAGAAGGAGCCGCAGGGCGAGGACATGGAAAGCATCATCGCGGCTGGAGCGACGATGGTGCAGACAGCGCCCATCAGGGCGGCGCACGTTATGGTCTGCTCGACCTTCCAGAGCCGGTCATCTCGGCCGACACCGACTTCAACCGGGGCGTGTCTCTGTCAGAGTTCCGCCAAGCTGCGACGCAACGTTTCGTGGCGCTTGATGTCGATCATCAGGGCAATCTGACGCTCGCCGTCCTCGAAACGCTGAAACCGCCGCCACCGCCGACTGGCAATCCTCCCGATAAACAGCCAATTGCTTTGCCGGAATCGGACGCTCCGCCGTCCGGGTTCTAGCGGCCCATCCAGTTCCGGGCCTCGGGCGGAATCCGCACCGTCAAGCTTTCCATGTCCGCCGTAAGGACGATCTGGCAAGCAAGCCGTGATGTCCTGGTCGCGTGAGCAGCCAGATCGAGCAAATCCTCTTCCTCTTCGCTCGCCGGCGGCAACTTCTCAAAGTCATGAACGTCAACGATGACGTGGCAGGTCGAACAGGCCATCACGCCTTCGCAGGCTCCCTCAAGCGGCTCTCGCGCCGCCCAGGCGACGTCGAGTAGCCGCTGGCCCGGCGCCGCTTCCACTTCCTTGTTCAGGGTTCCGTCCGACCCGAAAAACCTCACGAGCGTCACGCGTCGAGCTTCTCCTGCGCGACGGCCGCGGCGGCGATGCGCTCGCAGGCGTCGACCAGCTCGTGCTGCTTCGTATAGCGGCCGAAGCCCAAGCGGATCGAGGAACGAGCCTCACGATAATCAAGGCCCAAGGCACGAAGCACGTGGCTCGGCCGCCCTGAGCCGCTCGCGCAGGCACTTCCAAGCGAAAAGGCGATGTCCCTAAGGTCGGCAATGAGCCTAGCCGCGTCAACGCCTTGCCGCCGGACGTTCAGATTTCCGTGGTAGCGGTGGGCTGTGCTGCCGTTGATGATCCAACCGGATCCGAGCGCATGCGTCGCCGCCGTCCAGAGCTTCTGGGCATGATCATAATCGCGGGTCTGCCGCTCATCGGCGAGCCTCGCGGCAGCACCGAATCCGACGCACAGCGCCGGCGACAGCGTTCCCGAGCGCAGCCCCTGCTCCTGCCCACCGCCGTGAATGAGCGCGGCGGGCTCCTTGCCCTTGCGCATCCAGAGGGCGCCAATCCCCTTGGGCCCGTGGATCTTGTGCGCCGATACTGCGACGAGGTCGGGGCCATCGCACAGTTCGAGACGCCCGAACGCCTGGACCGCGTCGCAGAGCATCAAGGCGCCGGCGCCGTGCGCCATGGACGCGATTTCGGAGATCGGCTGAGTGACGCCGATCTCGTTGTTCACCATCATCACTGCGACGAGCAGAGCCCGATCATCGAGCTCGCGTGCAAGAAGGTTGAGGTCCAACCGACCGTCGGATCCAACCGGAAGCACCGTCAAGTCGATGCCCCGGCTTGCGAGCCACTCGCAGGTGTCGAGAACGGCGGCATGCTCAGTCGCAACCGTGATGATCCTGTTGCGGCCTTCATCGGCTCTCTCGACGGTGCCTTTAAGGGCCCAGTTGATCGCCTCGGTGGCGCTGCCGGTGAATGCGATGCTTCCGCCTTTCAGACCGGCGGCCCTTTCGACCTGCTTGCGCGCGACCTCGATGACCGCCGCGGCCTCATGGCCCCAGCGCGACGGAGAATGCGGATTCGCGAATTTCTCCTCGATCCAAGGATGCATCGCTTTCGCGACTTCAGGAGCGAGAGGGGTCGTCGCCTGGTAGTCGAGGTAGATCATGCGGCCCTCGCCGCCGCTCGCTCGGCGATGCGGCGCCACTCGGCAAGGAAACGATCCACGTCGGCCTCGCTCGTCGAAGGGCCAAAACTGATCCGAAGGAATCCCGCCGCAACATTGGCAGGAACTCCCATCGCTGCCAGGACAGCGCTCCCCTTCATCGCTCCGGACGAGCATGCGCTTCCCGCCGAAACGGCGATTCCCACGAGATCGAACTGCACGAGCAGCGATGCACTCGCAGCCCCGGGCAGCGAGACTGCGCCAATCGTCGGAACGCGCGAACTCTCTTCGGCGATGACGACCCCGCCGGATCCCTTCACTCCCGCTTCAAGCCGCGCCCTCAGCCTCGCGAGTCGATCGAGGTCCCAGGGGTGTGCGACCAGCGCAGCGGCGAACGCCAGCGCGTTGGGCGCATCCTGCGTACCGCGGCGATAGCCTTTCTCTTGCCCGCCGACCGCGTCGAGCGTGGCGAGGTCGCGGACGAGCAGCACGCCAATGCCGGGCGGCCCGCCGAGCTTGTGCGCGCAAGCTGCGATGAAGTCCGACTGGGGAAGCGGCAGCTTGCCGGCCGACTGGGCACAATCGGCAAGTAGCAGCGATCCTGCAGCCTGGATTCGCGGTGCCAGTCGGTCCAACGGCTGAATGACGCCGGTCTCGTTGTTGACATGCTGTATGGCAACCACGCCCGGCCCCTCGCGAAGGAGGCGATCGAGCGCTTCCTCGTCAACCAGGCCGTTCCCGTCCACAGGAATGATCCGAGAGTCGGCCCCCATCGCGTAGGACACGATTGAGTGTTCGGTTGCCGAGTGCGCTCGCCTTGCGAGTGTCGCGCGGCGGCCGGCGATCTCGATCGCCTCGCTCGCGCCGCTGGTGAAGATGACGTCATGACGCCAGCCGAGCATTCGGGCGACCGTCGATCGCGCTTCCTCGAGCAATGATCTTGCCGCGCGTCCCTCCGCATGGGGTGAATTCGGATTGGCCCAGGAGTTGAGACCACGCTCGAGAGCCGCGCGTGCCTCAGCGAGCACGGGGGTGGTCGCGGCATGATCGAGGTACAGGCGTTCGGACGCGCTCAAAACCGGCACTTTCCTGCCAATTGCCACATGAACGCCCGCCCCTATATAGGACCCGACGCCGCTGCGCACCCGCGTAGCGCCACCAAATTGGCGAGCACCAACAACTTTCATGCCCGAAGTCATTTTTCCAGGCCCCGAGGGACGTCTTGAAGGACGCTTCCATCCAGGCACACGCCCCCGCGCACCGGTTGCTTTGATCCTGCACTCGCATCCACAGGCGGGCGGGACGATGAACAACAAGGTCGTCCAGCTGCTCTACCAGACATTCGTCAAGCGCGGCTTCGCGACGCTTCGATTCAACTTCCGCGGAGTCGGCAAGAGCCAGGGCGTTTTCGACAACGGCATCGGCGAGTTGAGCGACGCCGCCTCGGCGCTCGACTGGGTGCAGTCGATCCACCCGGAGGCTGAAACGACGTGGGTCGCCGGAGTGAGCTTCGGCGCATGGATCGGCATGCAGCTTTTGATGCGGAGGCCGGAAATCCGCGGTTTCATCTCGATCGCGCCGCCGGCCAACATGTACGACTTCAGCTTCCTCGCCCCCTGCCCGTCATCAGGAATCATCATCCAGGGAGAGGCCGACGAGGTGGTGACTCCGAGCGCAGTCCAGAAGCTGGTCGACAAGCTCCGCACTCAGCGGCACATCACCATTCATCACGACCTGATCCCGGGCGCAAACCACTTCTTCGCCAACGAGCTCGATCTGCTGATGCGGTCGGTCGATGATTATCTCGACATGCGGCTTGCAACCGACCCGGTGAAACCCGCTATACCGTCAAGATCATCACGTTCATGATGATCACGGCGGCCGCGACGATCATCAGGATCCCGCGAGCCCTCGTCTGACGCCCAAAGGCGAGCTTCGCTCCGCCGGCAAGCAGCAGGAAACTGGCGACCATTGCCAGGGCCAACGCAAGCGAAAAATCATTCATATCGTGGTCCCGGCTTCACCAAGGTTTAACCAAGATCGCCGACATTGGCGAAATGCCCAAGGCTGACCAGCAGGCGCGACTCGAAGAGGCGTTCGAGCGGATCGAGGAGACCATCCTGCCGTGCATTGCAATGATGCTCGACACGCTGATCGATGCTTCCCAATCAGTTGCCGCCGAAGAACGGCGCTTCCTCGCCGCCGAGCTCAAGACTCTCGCAGCGGAGCTCGAAGAGCTGACCAAGGCCGTGGAGCGGTCGAGTCCGGCGCACGTCGAGCCCGGCGAATATAAGGCTCGCAACGTAGCCTAATCCGCTTCACCAACGATCCGCGCATGAAGCGCAGGATCGATGTTCCCACCCGACAGCACGATGATGGTATCCTCGACAGGCTCGAGCTTACCGGCGAGCACGGCTGCAAGACCTACCGCGGCTCCAGGCTCGACGATGATGCCGTGCATCTCCCAGGCGAAGCGGATCGCCTCCTCGACCTCCGCATCGCAAACCGCAAGCGCAAGCGCATGATGATCGCGAAGAATCCCGAACGTCAAAGGAGATGCGCGAGGCGTCATGATCGCATCGCAGAACGTGTTCGGCGCATCTTCAGCAACGCCCACGATTTCGCCAAGCTCGAGCGAACGGCCCATATCGTCCCATCCTTCGGGCTCGACGATGACGATTTCAGCGTCCGGCACTGCAAGCGCGATTCCCGAAGCGAGTCCTCCGCCGCCGCAGGGAGTTACGATGCGCTTGGACGGTCGCCCAAGCTGATCGATGATCTCTAGACCCGCCGTGCCCTGCCCGGCGACGATCGCCGGATCGTCGAAGCTCGGGACCAAAGTCGCGCCGCTCTCGGCCGCAAGTCTTGCCGCAATTTCTTCGCGGCTCTCGGCGCGGCGGTCATAGAAGACGATCTCCGCCCCTTCGGCCCGAGTGCCCTCGACTTTCACTTGCGGCGCGTCTGCGGGCATCACGATGACCGCGCGAATTCCGAGCCGCTTCGCCGCGATCGCCACGCCCCGCGCATGATTGCCGGACGAGAAGGCAACGACGCCCCTATTCCGTTCTTCGGGGGAAAGCTGGAGCAGCCGGTTGGTCGCGCCCCTCAACTTAAACGCACCGCCCGTCTGGAGGCACTCACATTTGAGCCACACCCGCGAGCTGCGCACCTCGGATTCGAGCAACGGCGTTCGCTGAACAAATCCGTCGATCCGCACCGCCGCTTCGACCACGTCGCTGAGCGTCACCTTACGCGATTTTGGTAAGTCGTTGATATTTCACCTTTTCGATTAGCCGTTGCAGATCAGCGACATACGGTCATCGAATCTTCAGCACTCGGGCAAACAATCTTTACAGCAGGAATCGTCACACATATATCGCGCATCCGCTGCCCCATGGGACTTCCAACCGCAAGGCAGCTCTTGAGTTGAACGTATCTGTTGGAGGTCCCTTGAGTTGCACAAGCATCATCGCGCGCTGGGGCTAGCGTCCGCCCCGTCCGGCAGCCGGGGGGCTGTCGCAATCGCCAAGATGCATCCGGTTCAACCGGTAACCCTGATGCGTCCGCATGCCGCGCACCGCGCTGCCCGCTTCTTCGTCGAGAAGTTTCCGGGGCGCTCGCTCTACGCGGTCAAAGCGAACCCCTCACCAGACCTGCTGAACATCCTGTGGGATGCCGGCGTCACACATTATGACGTCGCTTCTATCGGCGAGATCCGCCTGGTGCGCGAAACGCTACCAGAATCGGTGCTCTGCTTCATGCATCCGGTGAAGGCCGAGGAAGCGGTTGCAGAAGCCTATTTCGATTTTGGCGTCAGGACCTTCAGCCTCGATACGATCGAGGAGCTGGAGAAGATCGTGCGCGCTACGTCCAAAGACGGTGCCGCGGCGACCGATCTCAACCTGCTCGTGCGGATTCGTGTCAGCTCCGATCACGCCAAGCTCAGCCTGGCTTCGAAATTCGGTACCGACCCGCGCGACGTCGGCGCGCTACTGATCGCTGCGCGCCAGGCCGCCGATGCGTTGGGCATCTGCTTCCACGTCGGCAGCCAGGCGATGACTCCAGCGGCGTTCGCCGAAGCGATGACCCGCGTCCGCGAGGCGATCGTCGAAGCAGCGGTCACCGTCGACATCGTCGATGTGGGAGGAGGCTTCCCCTCCTCCTATCCCGGCATGGAGCCGCCGCCGCTCGAGACCTATTTTGCGGTCATTCACCAGGCGTTCGAAGACCTGCCGATCAGCTACTCGGCCGAACTGTGGTGCGAGCCGGGCCGTGCGCTTTGCGCCGAATATGCGAGCGTCCTCGTGCGCGTCGAAAAACGCCGCGGCGACGAGCTATACATCAATGACGGCGCTTACGGAGCGCTGTTCGACGCAGCGCACATCGGCTGGCGCTATCCCGTGCGGCTGATCCGCGAGGGCGGATCGCGCGTGCGAACCGGACAGTTCAGCTTTTATGGCCCGACCTGCGACGATCTCGATCATATGACCGGTCCGTTCGAGCTCCCCGTCGACGTCGGACCGGGTGACTATATCGAGATCGGCATGCTCGGTGCATATGGCTGCGCGATGCGTACCCAGTTCAACGGCTTTGGAATCGTCGATTCCGCAATCGTCGACGACGAGCCCATGGCGAGCCTTTACGGCGCAATGCCGGCTTCGCGGCCGAACATCGTCAAATTCTAGCTCGCGTAAGCGAGCGTCACCCGCCCAAAGCGGGGATCCACCTTCTTCTTTTGGAACCAAGCGAGTAGCGGGATTCCCGCGTTCGCGGGAAATGATGAGGATCTTTTGCCATGACCACCGAAGAGCTTGTCGACCATTCCAAGGTCAACGACACCCGCAAGGCCAAGCTGCTCTCGACCCCCGTCGAGCATGTTGACATCACCAAGTTCGACACGCGGCCGATCATCGACGCCATGGGCAAGATGAGCTTCACCAGCCGCGACCTCGCCCGCGCGGCCAAGATCTACAACATGATGCTCGAGGACCAGAGCTGCTCGATCATCCTCGTTGTCGCCGGTTCGACCTCGGCGGCGGGCTGCATGGATGTCTATGCCGAGCTTGTCCGCTCCAACATGGTCGACGCGGTCGTCGCCACGGGGGCGACGGTGGTCGACATGGATTTCTTCGAAGCACTCGGCCACAAACACTACCAAGCCAATGAAATTCCTGACGATGATACGCTGCGGTCGCTCTACATCGATCGCATCTACGACACGTATATCGACGAGGAACAGCTCCAGGATTGCGACCAGACGATCGGTCTCATCGCCGATGGCCTGGAGCCCCGGCCCTACTCGAGTCGCGCGTTCATCCGCGAGATGGGCAAGTGGCTGAGCGAGGGTAATGCGAAGAAGCCGGGCAGCCTGGTCCAACTCGCGTACGAGAATGACGTGCCGATCTTCTGCCCGGCGTTCACCGACAGCTCGGCGGGCTTCGGCCTCGTCAAGCACCAGGTGGACGCGATGAAGCGCGGCGGCCATTACCTGACGCTCGACAGCATCGCGGACTTCCGCGAGCTCACCGACATCAAGATCAAGGCAGGCACCACGGGCCTGCTGATGATCGGCGGCGGAGTTCCGAAGAATTTCACGCAAGATACGGTAGTTTGTGCAGAAATCCTCGGTCACGATGATGTCGAGGTGCACAAATATGCTGTGCAGATCACCGTCGCCGACGTGCGCGATGGCGCCTGCTCTTCCTCGACTCTTCAGGAGGCAGCGAGCTGGGGCAAGGTCTCGACCGCGATGGAACAGATGGTCTTCGCCGAGGCGACCAGCGTGCTGCCGCTGCTCGCCAGCGACGCCTGGAATCGCGGCGCCTGGCGCAACCGCGAGAAGCGGCGCTTTGCCCAGCTGTTCGATTAGGATGATCGCTTCGGCGTAGCGATCAACAGGGCTCCAGCAAGTCCTGCTGCAACTGCAGCCGTCATGTACCAGCCGGGCGCAATCGGGCTACCCGTCCAGTGGATGAGCAGCTTCAGCATGACTTGCGTCGTGCCGCCGAAGATTGCGATGGCGAGTGCATAGACGAGGCTCAGCGCACCCGCTCGGACCCGGGCAGGTAAGGCCAGGATGAACAACAAAATCGCGGATGACGAGCCGAAAATGTGCAATAGCGTCAGAATTGCGGTTGCCCCGAGCAGCGCTGTCGGACTCCGCAGCGCGGCCAGCAGGTAGAAGGTCGGCACAGCAACGATGATCAGCGCGATCCAGGGGCCGATCAGCACGCGTTTTGGCCCGAAGCGGTCGACCAGCCATCCGGTCACAAGGTCGCTCAAGGCGCTGACGAGGCCAAGGACGATCGTCGCCCCAAAGGCCGACCTGACGGCCATCTTCAGCGTGTCTTGCGCATAGGTTGTGAGATAATCGAGGGTGTAATTGCTGATCGTGCCAGCCCCGAGGATCAGCATCCCCGCCCCGGCAGTAATGAGCAGGGGCCGCAAGCTGCCGGGTGGCGGCGGCTGGTTCGCCTCCGCGGGAAGCGTTTCTTCGAGCGTTCGACGAAGCGAGAGGCCGGACGGGACGATCGATGCTCCAATAAGGAACGCGAGGCGCCAGCCCCACGCATCAAGCTGCACGACGTCCAGCAGGGACGATAGCGAGAAGCCGACGAGTCCGGCGAAGAGGGTTGCGAGGTCAGCTGTTGCAAGGTGGATGGAAAGGTAGAAGCCGCGCCGATGCGGAGGCGCCGCCTCCATCAGGAAGGCCGCATTCGGTCCCACCTCTCCACCAAGAGCGAACCCCTGGATCAGGCGGCACAACACCGCGATCACCGACGCGGCTATGCCGATCGCCGCATAGGATGGAGTCAGCGCAAGGCCGACCAATCCCGCGCCCATCAGCGAAAACGAGAGGATCATTGCCGGCTTGCGTCCGCGGCGGTCGGCCATCCGCCCGATGATCAGCCCCCCAAGCGGGCGGCTAACGAAGCCGACCCCGAACGTCGCGAGCGAATAGATCAGCGAATGGGCGGCATCGCCGGGAAAGAGACTCCGACCGATCTGGACGGCAAAGAAGCTGTAGGTAACAAAATCGTAGAATTCGAGCGCATTGCCCGACGCGACTGCTGCAACCTGCTTGCGGCTCAGCAGCGGTCCCTCGAGTCCCTTGTCTGCCACTGATCCCTCGTCCCGGAGCCAACGATCATCCGCAGAGCCGAGAAAAGCAAGTCGATTGCCAAGCGTAACGAACTGTCGCACTTTTCCGATCCAAACGGGGGACGCCTCACATGCACAGCCCATTGCTCGGACCGATCGTCGCGCTCGTCGCCTGGACCCTGATCATTCAGATCTGGATGTATGCGACCCGGTTTCCCGCGATGCGCGAGAAGGGGATCAACCTCAAAGGCCGGGTCGGCTCAAAGAGCGGTGACCTCGACGGCGTCCTGGAGCCAAAAGTCCAGTGGAAAGCTCATAATTACAATCATTTGCTTGAACAACCTACGATTTTCTATGCGATCGTGATCGCGCTGATCCTGATGGGCTTCGATGCCCCGATCAACGTCTATCTTGCCTGGGCCTACGTCGCCTTCCGAATTCTTCACAGCCTCATGCAGGTGACGGTCAACGTCGTGATTTATCGGTTCTTGCTATTCATCCTCGCGAGCCTCTGCCTGCTGGCCCTCACCATCCATGCCGCGATCTTCCTCATCCATCACGGGTGAAGCAGGCTGCAAGCTCCACGTGGGTTGACCAGCGGAACTGTCCGACCGGCTCGATCCAGAGGAGCGAGTAACCAGCAGCGACCAAGGTCTTCGCATCGCGCGCGAACGTTGCAGGATTGCAGCTGACATAGGCGATCCGACCGACTGCTGACTTCGATAGCATGGTCACCTGTTCCTCGGCGCCTGCGCGGGGCGGGTCGACGATCACGGCGTCGAGGCGCTTGAGCTCCTTGGGGTCTAGCGGACTTCGATAGAGGTCGCGGTGCTCGACGGTCATGTTCGGCGCGGCCCGCTTGAGCGCAGCTGCTGAATCGCGCGAAGCTTCCGCCGCGTAGGTCGCGCGGGTGGCGAGCGCGAACGTCCCAAGACCCGAAAAGAGGTCGGCGACTGTCCCCGCGCCTGCAATGCCTTCCTGCACTGCGGCTATCAGCGCAGCTTCGCCCTCGGCGGTCGCCTGCAGGAACGCGCCGGCGGGAAAGCGGACGCAGGTGCGCGATAGCGTGACCGTCGCTGGCTGCGGCTCGTAAAGGGTGTCGGGGCCCAGTCCCCGATCGACGCTGAGTCGGGCGAGACCGTAGGCATCCGCAAATGAGCTCAGCATCTCGATATCGGCTAACCTCCCGGCAGGAACGCCATTGAGAAGGACATCGGCGCCCCAATCAACCAGCGCGAGCTGAACCTCGACGACGCGGTTGGGCCGAAGCAGCCCTGCAAGCACGTTGCGGATCGGCTCGACCAGCGCGAACAATTCGGGGCGCAAAATATGGCACTCGAGCATGTCGACGATCCGGTGCGACATTCCCGCGTTGAACCCGACGAGCACGTTTCGACCGACCTGGAGCGCCTTCAGGGTCGCTCGTCGCCGGCTGTTCTGTGGGGAGAGATGCGGTGGGCGAATCTCAGTTTCCAGCCCGTGTTGTGCGAGCGCGGTCTCGATTCGCGAGACGAGATAGCCGCGGTACGCTTCGTCGTCAGCATGCTGGAGCTGACAGCCACCGCATTCCGGGAAATGGCGGCACAAAGGAAGCTGGTGATGCGGTCCAAATGCCAGTGCGCCATCATCGAGCACCGTGTCGCCTGGAACTCCGAACGGCACGTGCCGCCCGCTTGGCGTGACGCCGTCGCCGCGCGCGGCAATCCGGACGATCGGCTCGTTCATTCGAGGCAGTCGAGCGCCTGGGAGATCGCTGCCAAGAGGTCATCGGCGATCATGTGGGATTTGGCGATCTTTGCGGCCCGCCCGTGCAGCCAGACTCCCGCGCATGCGGCGTCGAACGCCGGCATGCCTCGCGCCCGCAAGGCGGCGATCATTCCGGAAAGAACGTCTCCGGTGCCTGCGCTCGCGAGCCATCCGGGCGCCGGCGGACGGAATCCCAGGCGACCATCAGGCGACGCAACGAGCGTATCCGCGCCCTTGTAGACGACCACTGCCCCGCTCAATCGGGAAGCCTCGAGCGCCTGCTCGGGCCTGGTTCCTGGCAGCTCACCGAACAATTTCCTGAACTCGCCCTCGTGCGGGGTGATCACCGCGTCCTGCCCCCGCAGTCGTTTGGGATCGCCCATGTGGGTGATGGCGTCGGCGTCGATGACCTTGGAAGCCTTGGAGGTCAGCGCCAGTGTCAGCACTTGTGGAATATCGCCCATTCCCGGTCCGACGAGCAGGCACCCAATGCGGGGATCGTTCACTTCCGCAGTGTCGGTCTGCACTATCGACGCTGGGAGGTTCGCAATTGGTGCGGAAGTGCTGACGCGAACATAGCCCGCGCCAGTCCGGGCGGCGGCCGTTGCCGCAAGAGCGATCGCCCCCGGCATTTTCCCGGCCAGTGCCTGGACCAGCCCGCGTGTGTATTTCTGCAGACCGGGCCCCACAGCGGGCAAGCGCGGCGGCGCGATCTCGTGCCAGCTCGTCTCAGCATCGATCCCGATATCGGCCAGTACGAGCCGCCCGCAGCGATACATCGCCGGATAGAGGAGATGCGCAGGCTTCAGCGCTCCGAAGGTCACAGTCATGTCGAACTCGGGGACCTTGCTGAGCTCGGCGCCGCTGTCGGTCTCGACTCCGCTCGGGAGGTCGCATGCGATCTTCGCGACCGCCGAATCGCACAAGCGACAAAGCTGTTTGGCAACACCAGCTTCAAGGCCGCGCGTGAGGCCGGTTCCAAACAAGGCATCGATCACCAGCGGTGCGCTTTCGGTCTGGTCCGACAGCGCCTCGATCTCACCGTTCCATTCGCTCCTCGCCCAATTGGCGGCGGCACTTTTCGGATCGCTCAGCGCAGCAACCCGAACCCTGACTCCTCTAGCGGCGAGATGCCGAGCAGTGACATAGCCGTCGCCGCCATTGTTCCCCGGGCCGCAGAGGATCAGCGCCGGAATCCGACCGGCAAAGCGGTAGGCTGCTTCTGCCAGCGCCGCCCCTGCCCGCTCCATTAGCTGCTCGGCGGTCGTTCCGCGGTCGATCGCCCGCCGTTCGCCTGCGCGCATTGCTTGGGCGGTCAGGATCGGGCGTCCGTTCATGCGCTGCACCTAGCGCAGGAACGTAGCCAGGCGCCACCATTCGCGCGGAACCGCCATCGCCGCATGGTCCCTCGCTTGCTCGTCATCGAACAGGGCAAAACAAGTTGCGCCGGAGCCAGACATTCGAACGAAGCTCGCGCCAGGCCGGGTCCCCAGCCAGGCGAGTACGGCTTCGATCTGAGGAGCGAGCGAAATCGCCGGTGCCTGGAGATCGTTTCGGCCCTCGCGCCAGTCGCCGAGCGCCCCCCGGTCCTCGCCGGCCCATCGGGCGTAAACCTCGGCCGTGGGCATCGATACCCGCGGATTCACGAGCAGTACTGGAGTATCGGACAGGCCCCAAAAATCGATCGACGTCAGAATGTCCCCCGCGCCCACTCCGCGGGTCGGAAGGCTCAAGAGGCAGGCGGGCACATCGCTTCCAAGTCTGGGCGCGACTTCCTCCGCATATTTGGGATCGATCTGCCACAATGACGTCAAAAGCCGCAGCGCCGCGGCAGCATCCGCCGAGCCGCCGCCGATTCCCGATGCGACCGGCAGTTGCTTGTCGAGGACTATGCTCGCGCCTTTGCCGATGCCGGCAGCTTCGGCGAGCGCGTCCGCCGCTTTGGTGACGAGATTATCATCAGGTTCGCCAAGCTCGGCCGCAAATGGACCAACGGTCTGCAATGAAATCATCTCTGCGGGTTCACCGCTCAGCCGATCCCCGTCGGCACAAAAAGCGAAAACCGTCTCTATCGCATGACGTCCGTCCGGAAGCTTGCCGCGCACGTGAAGAGCGAGGTTGAGCTTCGCAGGCGCAATTTCGCGAGCAGAAGAGCTCAAGGCGCGGCATTCGCCGCAGTGAGGCCTGCGGCGAGCTTCGCCTTCACTCGGGCGGCGACGTCGTCCTCGGCGGTCACGAGCGCGGCTCGCCAGGCGAAACGCGCCTCATAATGCCGGCCGGAGCGGTACAATGCGTCGCCGAGGTGCTCCTGGATCTCGGCCTGCACAGGATCCTTCTCCGCGGCGTCCTCCAGGGTCGAGATCGCCTGGTCGACTTTGCCCCGCCTCAACTGAGCCCAACCGAGCGAGTCGGTGATTGATGCATCGTCGGGCGCAAGCTCGCTCGCCCTGGTGATCATCGCCTCCGCGCTATCGAGATTCTCGCCGCGCTCCAGTTCGGCATAGCCGAGGAAGTTAAGGAGCAGCGGCTGGTCCGGCTCGAGCGTAAGCCCCTCCTGCAGCGCGGCCCTCGCCTCCGGCCAGCGATTGGCCTGCTCGAGCGCGTTCGCCCGAAGCAACAGCAAGGACCACAGTGCGCTCTTCAGGTTTTGCGCCCGCGCAAGTGCAATGGCCCGCCCGTACGCATCAGCTGCCGCATCGTGGCGCTTCATCGCCTCGAGCACGTCGGCGAGGCGCGAGAGGTCGCCGATGTCCGCGTTTGGCGCCATCGCTGCGCTCGCTGCCAGTTGATAGGCTTCGTTGAAGCGCTTGGCGTTTCTGAGGATGCGCGACTGGACATCGCGAATCTCGCCAATCATCGCGTCGTTGGGCGGGACCGACCGCAACAAGGCAAGCGCCTCGTCAGTGCGCTTCTGTTCAGCAAGAAGGAGCGCGAGCAAAGCGGTCGTCCTGCTGTTCGCTGGATCGAGGTAGCGCGCGACCTGGACCAAAGCGACCGGCGGCGCGGAGTGCTGCATCCGCGTAAGGTCGGCCGCGAAATAGGCCAATACCTCTCCAAGCGCCTCGGGCAGGCTGTCAATCGCCTCGCCGCTCATCCGACGAGCCATGATGCGCTGTCGTGCGGAGACTTCGCCCTCGCCCAAGCCATCGATGATCATCAGCGCTCGCGCGCGGTCGCCGCCGGCGAGAAATCCGTCGGCGAAGGCAAGCCGGAGCCGTGGCTCACGCGCTCCTGCACTACCGACGGCGCGGCGAGCGTAAGGTTCGGCATCGGCGGTGCGCTTGAGCTTCAGCAGGATCAGGGCATGCTGCTCATCCATGATCGGACCCAGCAGGCCGCGCGCAGAAACCTGGTCGAGCGATGCGAGCGCCTGGGCGGCGTCATTTCGATCGGCCGAGGTCCAGGCATTCACCAGCGGAACGAGGAAGCTGAGATCGCCGGTCGCCCCGCGGACCGTAAGCCACTGCTGTGCCCGTTCCGGATGGCCGCGCCTGATCTCATCCGCAGCGAGCGCCAGCCGCGCGTCGGTCGACAGCTTTTCGGGCGGAATTGTCCGGGCGAGCTTGAGCGCGAGCTCCATCTGCCCGGCGCTAAGCGCCTCCTCGAGTGCCTTCTTGCTGATGTCGATCTGCCCGGGCTCTGCTGCTGCAAGCGATGCAAGCAATTGCGCCGCCTCGGCGTGATCGCCGTTCATCTCCGCGACTCGAGCCTGGAGATAATCCCTTGCTGGGTCGGACAGGGTGGCCCGCGCCAGCGCCGGAGTGAAAGCGAGAGAAACCAACGCAGCGCCGGCGAGCCACTTACATGTTCGGATAATTGGGGCCTCCACCGCCTTCGGGAGTGACCCAGTTGATATTCTGGCTCGGGTCCTTGATGTCGCAGGTCTTGCAGTGGACGCAGTTCTGGGCGTTGATCTGGAGTCTGGGTTCACCATTATCGCCATCGACAAATTCATAGACCCCTGCCGGGCAGTAACGCTGCTCGGGACCGGCATAGAGCGGCAGGTTGATGGCCGTGGGTATGTCAGCGTCCTTGAGCGTCAGATGAACCGGCTGATCTTCCTCGTGATTGGTGTTGGAGATAAACACCGACGATAATCGATCGAAAGTGACCAATCCGTCGGCCTTGGAATATTCGATCGGCGCCACTGCATCCTTACGTTTCAGCCGCTTATGATCCGGTTTGTGCTTCAGAGTCCACGGGACGCCGATTCTTAGATAGTTGAGCCACATGTCGAACCCGGCATAGAGGGTGCCCGCAAACGCACCCCAGTGCGCCACCGCCGGCTGGGCGTTGCGCACCATCTTCAATTCGCGCTCGATCCGGCTTTTTCGGACCGCCGCCGGATAAGCGTCCAGCACGTCGTTTGAGCGATTGTTTAAAATCGCATCGAACGCTGCCTCTGCGGCAAGCATGGCCGACTTCATCGCGTTATGCGTGCCTTTAATCCGTGGCACGTTCACGAACCCCGCAGAACAACCGATCAGCGCTCCGCCGGGCAAGGCTAGCTTCGGTATTGCCTGGTAGCCGCCTTCGTTGATCGCCCTCGCGCCATAGGAAACCCGTCGCCCGCCCTCGATCTCGGCGCGGATCGCCGGATGCGTCTTCCAGCGCTGCATCTCCTCGAACGGCGAAAGGTACGGGTTTGAATAGTCGAGGCTGACGATGAAGCCGAGCGCGACCTGGTTATTCTCTTGATGATAGAGAAAGCCCCCGCCCCAGGCATCCTTCAGCGGCCAGCCCTGCGTGTGGATCACTCGGCCCGGCTTATGCTTTTCGGCAGGAATGTCCCACAGTTCCTTGATTCCGATGCCAAACACCTGCGGGCCGCTTTCGTCGCGAAGTCCGAAGATTTCCGTCAGCCGCTTGGTCAGATGGCCGCGGGCGCCTTCGGCAAAGAAGGTATAACGCGCGTGCAGCTCCATGCCTGGCTGATAATCCGCACGGCGGGAACCATCGCGGGCAATTCCCACGTCGCCGGTGGCGACGCCCTTCACCGAGCCGTTCTCGTTGAACAGGATCTCTGCGGCAGGGAAGCCGGGGAAAATCTCGACCCCGAGCTCCTCCGCCTGGCTGGCGAGCCAGCGGCACAGATTGCCGAGGCTCAAGGTGTACATGCCCTTGTTATGCATGAACGGCGGCGTGACGAACCCGGGAAACGCCCATTTGCCGGTTTTCGTCAGCGCCCAGTGATGGTTCTCGCTGACCGGCACGCCCATCGGCGCGCCCCGCTCCTTCCAGTCGGGGATGAGTTCGCTCAGCGAAATGGGGTCGACCACAGCCCCGGAAAGGATGTGAGCGCCAATTTCGCTGCCTTTTTCGAGGATGCAGACGCTCAGCTCGCGTCCGGAATGATTCCCGAGCTGCTTTAGGCGAATGGCCGCGCTGAGGCCGGCGGGCCCGCCGCCGACGATCACCACATCATAGGCCATGGATTCGCGTTCGCTCACCCGATATCCCTCATTCAACTAGTCCACAGGCCGCAATTGGCGCGTCTCGTCGCGGCGGCAACACAATTCGACTCAATTGCCCTGCCAATTCCTTGACGCTTCCGTCAATGGCAGGCGAGGAATAGGCGAGAGGGAGCCATGCTGGGCGGGGAAGCGGATAGGATCGGCATTGCCGAGGCGCGAAGTGCGCTGCGGTGGTGGCTCGACGCGGGCGTCGACGCCGCGATCCAGGAGAAGCCGCGCAACTGGCTGTATCCCGCCCCATCCACTCCTCGACCACCCGAAACGGCCGCACCGAACGTCGTCGAACCCAGCCATCAGACCCTTGGCGAGCTTCAGGAGTGGCTCGCGAGCAGCATGCAGCTTCCTCTCGCCTCGGCAACCGCGAGACGGGTTTTGCCACAAGGTCCCGAAAATGCCGCCATCATGCTCATGTCCGACGCTCCGAACTTTGAGGATTCCCTCGCGGGCCAGCCGATCGGGGGAGAAGCTTGGGAACTGACCAAGCGGATGCTGGCCGCGATCAGAATCCCCGTCGAGCAGGCATATAGCGCGTCGCTCAACTGCCTCCACGTGCCGGGAGCGAAGCTGTCGCCGGCAGAACGGGAAGCTTGCGTCGAAGTCGCCCGCCGGCACATTCGCCTTGCCCGTCCAAAGCGCCTACTCCTCCTTGGCAATGGAGCCAGTCAAGCGCTGCTGGGCAAGCCGCTTCCGCAAGCCCGCGGTCATGTCCACAAGCTCGAAGGCGTGCGCACCGTCGCCACCTTTCATCCGCGCGACCTCATTAATCAGCCTTCAGGCAAGTCGTTGGCTTGGAAGGACTTGCTGCTGCTGATGGAGGACGAAGCTTGAGGTCGGAATTGCTCGCATTCGGAGCGTTGATCTGGGCCGGCGCAGCATTCGCGCAATCCTCTCCGGACCCGCTCGCGCCGCTGCCATCAAATTCCCGGTCTCCGCAACAGGCTGCACCGGCGACCACGTCAGCGAACCGGGCAATTCCCGCGATTGCGGCTCAAACGGAGCAGCCGAGCGTCTCGCCGACAATGCCGGCGACCGCTGTTCCGAAAGATTGGCGCGGCGTTTTCGATGCGATCGACGCCGGTAATTGGGCAGCCGCGCGCGCCGGCATCGCGGCCTTGCCGCAGAGCGTTCTCACGCCAGTCGCGACAGCTGAACTCTACACCGCCAAGGGCTCGCCGATAATCGATCTTGCCTCATTGCAGGCACTAATCGCACAGGCGCCGGACTTGCCGCAGGCGGACCAGCTGGCGGCGCTCGCGGTCAAGCGCGGGGCCGTTACGCCGCCGCAGACGGTCCCCGAGAAGCCAGTCTATGTGATCGGCTCGGCGCCCCTTCGCTACCGAGCGCATCCGGTCCAGGGCGAGCCCTTTGCCGACCAGCTGCGCTCTATTCTCGACCCTTTCATCAAAAGCGATGATGCAGCCGGCGCTGAAGCCCAGCTGCTCAACTATGCGCCCCAGCTGTCCTATGAAGCGCGTGCCGAAGCCGGGCAGCGCGTCGCCTTTTCTTATTATGTGAACGGCGACGATTCGAACGCCCGCCGGGTCGCCGACACCTGGCGCCAGGGCGCGACGGGCGAATGGGGTGCCCAGGCGGCGTGGGTCTCCGGCCTCGCCTCGTGGCGGCTTGGCGATTACAACGCCGCCTCGAGCGCCTTCCAGCAGGCGGCTCGGCTCGCCGATCAGCGCGAGCTTCGCGCCGCCGGCAATTATTGGGCCGCGCGATCCGAGCAGGCCTCGGGGCGCCCGGCGAACGTCGAACGCCTTCTGCTGGCCGCCGCGACCACGCCCGAGTCCAGTGAGAGTTTCTATGGCCTCCTTGCCCGCGAGACGCTCGGCATGCCAACACGGCTCGCTCAGGATCCGTTCACGGCGAGCGATCCAGCGGTCGACAATCTTCCGAACGTCCAGCGCGCGATCGAACTAGCGAAGATCGGCGAGCCAGCGCTTGCCGGGGAGATGCTGCGCCACCAGGCACTGATCGGGGCACCCTCGGAGCATCACGCCCTCATCAAGGTTGCGGAGAAACTCGATTTGCCCGCCGCGCAGTTGTGGCTCGCCGATCACGGCCAATGGGGCGCCAAATCGGATTCCGATGATCGTTATCCCAATCCGCGCTGGACGCCTCTTGGCGGATGGCGCGTTGACCCTGCCCTCGCCTTCGGCCACGTCAAACAGGAGTCCGCATTCCGCCGAACCGCAGTCAGCACCGCTGGAGCCGTCGGGCTGATGCAAGTCCTGCCGATTACCGCTCAGCAGGAGGCAAGCAGCCGGGGACTTGCCTATACCCGCGCCAGCCTCACCGATCCCAGGTACAACCTCGAGTTCGGACAAAGCTTCATTGAACGGATGCGAAGCGATTCCGCGACCGCGGGCCAACTCCCTCGGATCATCGCCTCCTACAATGCAGGACCGCTTCCGGTCGCGAGATGGGCTTCGATCAAAGACAATGGCGATCCTCTGCTATGGATCGAGTCACTGCCTTATTGGGAAACGCGCTATTATGTGCCGTCGGTGATGCGCAACATGTGGGTTTATCAGGGGCTCGATCACGAACCCACCCTGACGCTGACGATGATGACCGAGCACCGCTGGCCTTCTTTACCACTCACCACGGCCAGCCGCTAAAAAAAGGCCTCCCGGGCCACAGAGCCCGGGAGGTTACAGGTTTCAAGACGAGATAGTTGCTGCCGATTAGCCGCGCTCGGGCGCTGGGGCCGGCGGCGGCGGTGGTGGAGGCGGCGCCGGGCAGGTGCTCGTTGCCGGGATCACCGATCCATCGGGGCAGGTCTGCGTCGCCGGCGCAGGAGGCGGCGGCGGCGGAGGAGGCGGCGGCGGCGGAGGAGGCGGGGCTGCAGCTGCCGGCGCTCCAAGGTTGTAGACCAAGCTCAGAAGAAGGCTGTGCGACTTATATCGCCCGCTCGTTCCGAAAGTCGCGACGCCCCCTGAGCAGGGGAAGGTGTTCGGATCAACGCCGCAGGTCGTGGTACCGGCGGCGAAGGCAAAGTCGCGAAGGCGGTTATTGCGCGGCCCGTTGAAGTAACGGTACTTGAGCCCGACATCGATGTTGCTGCTGATCGGCATGTACACGCCCGCAAGCAGCTGCCACGCGAAGCCGCTCTTGCTTCCCGTGAACTGATGCACGCTTGCATAGCCGCCACCGGCGCCGAGATAACCGCCAATGCTCCCATTGCCGCCGAAGTCGGCAAGCGCGTTGATCATCCCCGAGTAGACACTCGTGTGATTGCTAAGGTCGAATGTGGTCAACGAGCTGGTCGTCGTTGAGTAAGTCGTGCCCGCTCCCGTGTTGATCGCGGTGACGAAGCTCGAATCCACCGTGCGGTTTTTCATCTTCGCGCGCTTGTAGCCAAGCTCGCCTTCGAGCCGGAAAAACCCGAAGTCGTAACCCCCGATCACGTCGAGGTCGTAGCCCATCTTGTAGCTCGTCCGGGCTATATCGGTCCGCGCCACGTTGACTGGGCCGGGAGTCCCGGGATTGGTGAAGTTCACCGTTCCGAAGACAGTCTGATGTGTCGGCCACGTCAGGCCGCCCTCGATCCCGATATACGGGGAATCGTCGGTCGCGAACGCCGGCGATGCGATTGCGACCGTCGCCGCGGCCGCAAGCAAGATTTTACGCATGGTTGTGCCCTTTCTTCCGCTTTTCGATTGATGTGGAATGAGGGCAGAAACTGCCGGGGCATGCCGTCGGTTTCCAATTTGAAGTCCCTACACGCTCTGGGCCATCTGACCTGTGACTTCTTAGCAACGGCGTCGACTTTCAAGATTCGTTGCAAGTAATTGAATATGATGTGAATTTCAAACATCAGGAAGAAGATTCGTTTCCGTACCGAACTGAAAACCGAGGCCGGACACGGGGAATTCACTTGCCAAACAATTTGTGTCCATTTGTTCTTGCTTTGTTCACTTCGTTACCTACAATTGCCCCCATGCCCGTTGAGTCGAACCACGGACGCGGGGCGACCCGCAATCCCACCCCTTCGAGGTTCAATCTGAAGGAGCACCTCGAGGACGGTGAATGGCTGGACCAGGTCGAAGCGCTCGATGGAGTGCCGCGGCGACGGACGACGGTCACGATCGAACGACCAAAGTCGATCCTGACGCGCAACAGCTCACCTGACATCGGGTTCGATCGTTCAGTTAACGCGTATCGCGGGTGCGAGCACGGTTGCATCTACTGCTTCGCGCGTCCGACCCACGCCTACCATGACCTCTCCCCTGGCCTGGACTTCGAATCGCGTCTGTTCGTGAAGCCGGGCGCGGCCCAGCTGCTCCATGCGGCACTGTCGAGACCGGGTTACGAGTGCAGGCCGATCGCGATGGGGACCAACACCGATCCGTATCAGCCGATCGAGGAACGCTGGCGCATCACGCGATCTGTGGTCGAGCTACTGCTCGAGACTCGGCACCCTTTCACCATCACCACCAAGTCCGATCGTGTGCTTCGCGATCTCGACTTGTTGAAGCAGGCGGCCGATCTTCGAATCGCCTCGGTCGCGCTTTCGGTCACGTCACTTGATCCCAAAATCGCCCGAACGCTCGAGCCGCGGGCGCCACAACCCCGTAAGCGCCTCGCAGCGATGAAGAAGCTCAATGATGCCGGTGTCCCCTGCTATGTCGCTATTGCGCCAGTCGTTCCCCAGATCACCGATCATGAGTTGGAGCATATCGTCGAATCGGCGGTGGCCGCCGGCGCTCCAGGCGGCTTCTATCTTCCGGTGCGCCTTCCGCACGAGGTCGCGCCTTTGTTCCGCGCCTGGCTCGACGAGCATTTTCCCGATCGCGCAGCCAAGGTCATGGCGACCATCCGCTCGCTCCGCGGGGGCCGCGACAACGATCCCAGCTTTTTCAGCCGGATGCGAGGCCAGGGAGCGTGGGCCGAATTGCTGAAGACGAGGTTTGAGATCGCGGCCAAGAAATATGGCCTCCGAAAGGCCAAATTCCCGCTCCGCACCGATCTCTTTCAAGCTCCCGAAGGCGACCAAATGCGGTTGCTGTGATGAATTCGGAGCCGGAACGTTAGTTCAGCGTTGAGCCTCCCGAACCAGGGAGAAAACACCATGCGAATCCTGCTAGCCATTCCCGCCGTGCTCGCGCTCGGGGCGTGCAACGTCAGCAAGGAGGGCAATGCCGTCACCGTCCAATACGATCAGAACGCCGCGGAGAATACCGCTGTCGACGTCGGCAATACGGCGCAGAACATCGCCAACGACATCGGCAACGACGTGAAGCGGACGAGCGACAAGATCCAGAACACCGACGTCAGCGTGAACGTCGGGTCGGACGTTCACACCAACGCCAGCAACACGGCTGAGAACAAGTCCAAATAGTCGCTAGCGCGCTTCCAGTTCGTCAACGATGCGGTTTGCACCATAGACCTTGCGCAGCGCCTCGCTCACTGCCGACGACGCCACGGCGACCGACCGATTGTTGGTCGGATCATAGCCATAATCTCCGCCGATCGAATGGATGTTGCCGTCGAAGATCGCTCCGATCACCTCGCCGCTGGCATTGATCAGCGGCGAGCCCGAGTTGCCGCCGATGATGTCATTGGTCGTCGAGATGTTGAACACCGTGCCCGGATTGAGCTTCGACTTCGCAGCGATCCAGCGCGGGTCGAGCTTGAACGGATCCTGCCCGGTCGCCCGTTCATACAAGCCGGAGAAATAAGTGAATGGCGGGACCTCGTGACCCTTCTCGTTCCATCCGGCGATCTGCCCGTATGACAGGCGCAAGGTGAATGTCGCGTCGGGGTAGACGCTGGTCCCGAACGCGGCGAACCTGGCCTTGGCGAGCGCCTCCGAAGCGGCGGTCGTCGGCCCATCGACCTTGTTGTTCCACTCGGTGAGCAGCCGGCGCGCCTCCGGATCGATGCGCAGCACGTACTGGATCATCGGGTCCTTGGACGCCTTCACTGCATCCCAGCCGCCGTCCCACAGCGCCTTGCGCACCGCGACGTCGCCGAGGCGCGACGTCGCAAGGGTCTTCGACAGCTCCTCGGGGCTTTGCTTGCCAAGCAGCAACTTGGTGTCGGGGTCATCCGCCGTCAGATACTCGCGTGCCTTGCTCAGCCAGAACTCGAGCGTCTGCTGCTCCATTGCCGGATAGACGGGCGCCACGTCGAGCACCTCCTTCTGGAGCAACGGCAGCCGCGAATCCGAGTAACCAGGAAGACGCTCGGCCGAGGGTTTCTGCCGCTCGGCCGCGGCGCGGACCAGCGACTTGGCATATCCAAATAATTGCGAGCCGGTGGGCCCGCGCTCCACGAACAAATATGGCAAATAGAGATTGCGCGACTGCTGGCTGGCGGCGGCGATTGTCGCCCATGGATCGGGTGTTCCAGCGGCAGCAAGCGCCTGCTGCGCGGCAGGGTTGGCGCGCAGCGCGGCTTCGTCGCGAGCCTTCGATGCAAGGAATGCATCATCATTGAGGGCGAACAGCCGACCGTAATAGA
>Ga0157370_10002120_pt1 | contig 24229 bp, 15 predicted proteins | sample C35metaG_FD_113463 | JGI IMG/M metagenome (GOLD analysis project Ga0157370, IMG submission 113463) | Corn rhizosphere microbial communities from Kellogg Biological Station, Michigan, USA - C3-5 metaG | ecosystem: Host-associated > Plants > Roots > Rhizosphere > Soil | place: USA: Michigan...
GCATCGCCATAAACCTTGCTTTTAGCCTGGGCGCTAATGGTAAGCGTTTTGGTGCCAATATTAAAGCTGGCCGGAACATAGCTGATACTGTAATTCGCACCGGCGTTAAGTGTGCCCTGACCAATGGCATACGTACCTGCACTTTCACCTATGGCGCGACTTAAAGTACCCGTGATGGCATCGGTACCTACCAGGCCAGAAGTGGTATAGGTTAATGCCGGATCGGCATCGCCATAAACCTTGCTTTTAGCCTGGGCGGTAATGGTTAAGCTTGCTTTGGTTATGGTGAGGCTTCCATCCTGATAAGTAATGGCATAGTTGCCTGATGTATATCCTGTTGGACTAATAAAATAGCTACCCACATCTTTTGCCCCAACTGCTGTACCAATGTATGTTAATGTACCTTGCAAAGCCTGTTCGTTTTCGCCATTTACAAATCCGTTATAGCTCACCCCGTTGCCCCCTGTGTAGGCCATCGCATTATAAGTTTTATTGAAATTGTTAGCGGTAACAGTCAACGCTTTCTGTTGTACACTGATGGTGAAACTTACCTGTGTAGCAGCGGTATGATTACCATCGCCGGGCTGACTGGCTGTAATGGTTGCAGTTCCTGCCGCAAGTAGCTGTACCTGTCCTGAAGCATTTACCTGCGCTACTGCCGGATTGCTGCTGGCATAACTCACCGCTAAACCTGATGAAGCTACCGCTGATGCATCGACAACCGGATTTCCATAGGTTAACAGTAAAGTAGCTCCTGTTACCTGATTGTTAAAAGTAATTACATTGGCACCGGAAGGCACAATACTGAGTGTCCCGTTCCTGTAATCGAAATTGTAATTGGCCGAGGTTAATCCGCCGGGTATAATGGTATAATTTCCGGTATTAATGGCACCCTGCGAGCTGCCATTGTAGCCGATGGCTCCGCCAAGCACTGCTGCTGTTTCGCCATTTACAAAGCCATTATAACTTACACCATTTCCTCCGGCATAAGCCACTGCGTTGTAGGTTTTACTAAAATCGTTTGCGGTAACTGTCAGTGTTTTTCGGGCTACCTGCACCTGAAAAGTTACCGGTGTAGCCGGGCCATAGTTCGTATCGCCAGCCTGGCTTACCGTAATAGTGGCTGTACCTGTACCCAACAGGCTTACCTGCCCCGAAGCATTTACTGTTGCTACCAATGAATTGCTGCTTTGGTAACTTGCCGGCAAGCCAGAACTGGCATTGGCCGATGCATTGAGATCGGCATCGCCATAGGTTTTATTAACCAGGCTACCTGCTGCCTGGCTGTTAAAGGTTAAAATGTTTACGTTATTGAGTGAAATAACCAGCTGACCGTTTGTATAACTGATGGCATAATTAGCCGAGCTTAGCCCGCCGGGCACAATGGTATAATTGCCTGTGCTTATAGCGCCTTGCGATGTACCGCCATAGCTAAGTGTTCCCGAAAGTACAGTTGGGTCTTCGCCAAGAGCGAAAGCACCATAACTTACCCCGTTACCACCACTATAGCCAAAGCCATTAAACACTTTACTGAAATTATTGGCAGTAATGGTCAATGGTTTTGGCGTTACTGAAGCGGTGGAATTTGAGAGATCGCTAATATTGGCTACTTTATAATTTCCTGCCTGTAAACCGGTTAATAAAACATGGGTTATGGGCAAGGTAATTGTCTTTCCGGTTCCGGCATTCGGGGTATCGTATTGCGCTGCACCAGAATTCAGGTTCAGCTGTACATCATCGTTATTAATCACATCGCCACTGGCCATGGTAAGATCGGTTGACTGGATTGTTCCGGCAGTACCGGCATCGTAAACCTTGTTAAGAACAGCGGTTGATTTGATACTTACTGTTACCGGTCGCTGATTGATTACCAGGTTAAATACCGCATCTGCTGCAGGACTAAAAGCACCGTTGCCGGGCTGGCTGGCCGTAATACTTACCGTACCGGCTTTTTTAATATTCAGTTTCCATTTATTACCATCAGCAGCATCCTGAAAAGCTTCGGCTATGCTGTTATCTGCCGATGCATAGGTTACGCTTAAACCCGAACTGGCTGTTGCACCGGGTTCAAAGACTGCATCGCCATAGGTTTTGGTGTGATTGGTTGCTGTAATGGTTTGTGCCTGCACTAAGGCTTCGTAAGCACCAAGATCTATTTGGGTACCAGTTAGGCGCATATTCCCCGACAGGTCTTTGTCGGTATTGATATTACCGGTATACAAGCCATTATCGCCTGCTCCGATGGCTAAACTGGTCGATTTTAAAGTGAGGTTATCGTCGGCTGTACCCAATAAATTATCAGCACCATCGGCGTCGGTAAACAAGGGATCCAAGTTGAGCAGGCTGGCCGAATTGCCTTGTAAAATAACATTGGCCGAAACTGCTGCACTTTGTTTTAGCAGCGTATTTTTGAGATAAGCCTTAACTTCTCCTCCGGCACCAACAGCGTTTTCGCCATCGTTTACAATCGAGTTCACAAAGGCCATCTGGTGCTGGAATGTGGTGGTGGCACTGGTCCACTCTACAGTTGCGCCTCCCTGAGTTGCCGTATTTCCTGAAAAAGTACAATTGATAAAGTTATTGGTACGGGTGTTAAAGATATTGCCTACAAACAATCCCCCTCCCTTGTTACCCGATTGATTGGCAACAAATACGGTATTGATATAGGTATTACCCTGCCCGCTTTGATCATAAATAGCCCCACCGCTGTTTGCACTGGCATTTCCGGCAAAAAAGCAGCGATCGGCCAATAAAATGCCTCCTGCTTTTAACAGTGCTCCTGCCAGGTCGGCTGATTTGTTTCCGGTAAAGGCACAATTGGTTAAGTTCATGTTTTGGGCGCTGTATAATGCTCCTCCCGATTGCTCGGCATAGTTTTGGGCAAAAACAATCGCTTGCATTTGAGGTGCAGTACCTGAGCCGTTAATAGCCATACCACCTCCAGTACTGGCCTTGTTGGCTACAAAGCGAAGCTTGCTTACCGCTAAGGTTGGACTGTCAGATACATACATGCCGCCGCCCCAGGAGCCTACCAAAAACTGTTGCGCATTAATTTGCGGTAGGTTGCCCCCATTGGCATTACCTCCGCTGATGGTAAAGCCATCAAGCAACGCAGTTCCGGCATCGCCTGCAGCCATCACCACCTGATAGGCGTTTTCGGCATTTCCTGTTAAGTTTAGTGTTGCTCCATATCCGGAAAGTACGTCGTCACCATTGTAATCGCCACTTAATACGGTTTGATTGGCAACGATACTTAAATCGCGTTGCACCAGAGCTGTTTCGGTACCGGCAAAGCCACCATATACCTGCACATCTTTAACCAGTAAGAAGGTATTGTTCCGGCCTGCGGGAATACCAAAAGCATTATCTGCCGGATTGTACATCGGCTTGTATACCCCTCCTGCTACCCAAATCTGTTTTACCTTGCCAGGTGTAGCAACATTCAGGCTTTTGGCTCCTACTAATGCATCAGCCAGTTCTGAAATTGGGCTTGCCCAACTATCGCCATTGCCGTTGCTCCCTTTTTTCACATAGATGATACCATTGGCATCGGGTTTTAGTGCTTTTACGGTAATCTTAAAAGTTTGTGCAGTACCGGTGCAGTTTGCTGAGCCTGGGCCATAAGTTCGAAAAGCAAAATCAAAAATTGGAAACGATTGATAGCCACTATTGGCATATACTTGCCCATCGGGATAGGGATTAGAATTACTTCCCGCAACACAGTTGTTTACATTTGTGCCAGATAGTACTAAATAATAGGTAGTACCCGGAGTAACTGAAACCGGCGGCCAATAAACATCTGCCCACGAATTTGGAGAAGATGCTACGGTACCTGTAGCCAGTTGCACGCCCCCGGCGTTAGGCAATTTATCCCACAAAGAAACAGTAATTGTTCCATTGCCGCCAAATGAGTTCAACAAAATACCCGCTCCTGCAATAGAATTGGCCACCGCTTTAAAAGATTGTGCAAGATTAGCCTGCGAGATATTCGCAATGCAATTGCCTATTGTTGCTTGATTAACATCAAGAATACCATTGGTTAATTTTGGGGTAACCGTAATCGTTGCAGTAAGCGGTGCATTTGTTGTATTCGTTGTAACAAAGGCAGGAATACTTCCACTGCCATTTGCCGCAAGGCCTATGGCAGGTGTATCATTCGTCCAATCGTAAGTGAGATACCCACCAGTTGTAGGGCTGTTAAAGTTGATTGCTGTGGTATTCCCTCCACCAAAAACGCTTTGATCGGCCGGTTGTACAAGGGTTGCTGTAGGGCTGATGGTATAAGTAAAAGTTTTGGTATCCGGATTGGCACATGGCAGCTCATAAGTAATGATAATTTCGCCTAAGCCTGTTTGAAAACCCTGTGTATGTTCTACATCAGTGGCTAAAGGATCGGTATAGCTACTGCCACCGCCGCCGCCACCATAAGCGGCACCACCGCCGCCATAGTAGCCACCGCCACCACCACCCGAGGCTGTGCCCTGGCCACCGGCATTTCCGCCGATACCTAGCTGGCCTGCTGTTGCAGGTGCGGTACCTGCTGCTCCACCAGCTGATGGTGTTCCTCCCTGCCCAACCGCTGTACCCGACTGGCTACCACATTGATAACCCGTCTCACCGGTTAAACCGCCTCCTGCTCCTCCAGGTTCGGCATTGGTACTGCAATTGTTTCCACCGCCGCCACCGCCACCGGCTATAATTACCCTGTTGGCTAATGCTGTTCCACCTATCCTGATATCGGAAGCACCTCCACCGGCGGGTTGAGCTATCGATCCTGCTCCGGTCCCCCCACCATTGTAGCCAATACCGCCCACAAAAATATTAAGTGTTTGGCCAGGTGTAACCGGATACCCGGCTTTCACTCTCCCTCCTTTTCCTCCTAAATCATCGGGCTTTGTACCCGGCTGGTTGTATATAGCACTCGCCCCCTGCGCACCCTTTACATCAACTTTAATACTGGTTACGCCTGCCGGAACTACAAATGTTTGCATGTTTCCGGTGTAACTGTAGGTTTGGCTCGTTTCGAATTTTGGTGTAACTGTTATGGTTGCAACGGCCGGGCCTGTTCCGCTATTTACGGCATTAAACGAAGGCAAGTTGCCATTGCCACTTGCTGCCAAACCTATGGCCGGATTTGAATTTGTCCAACTATAAACCACATTTGAAGTGCCACTGGTAAAATTAAACGGAGTGGTACTTGTCCCGCTACAGGCCTGCTGGTTTGCGGGTTGATTCATGGTTACCGGGCAACCATTTAGCACGGTCCATTGTAAGGTATCGTTCAATGAATTTGTATCTCCAGCCCGTACTACCCATACCTTTATTACATAGATTCCGGAAGCAGACAGATTTGCTTTTGTATTGAAAGAAAAATTCCAGCTGGCACCAGCTGTTAAATTTGTACTTAGCAGTTGCGATACTGTTGCACCGCCGTTAATTGAATAATTAACGGTTATCGTATTTGAGGGCATAACTACACCCGAGTTATTGTTAATCAATACCGTTATCGTTTCCAAATTACTTAACGCCGACCCTGAATTTGGCGAGAAATGATTTTGCAACCAAACATCTTGAGCCATTAGTGGGCGAGCAGCAAAAAACAACAGCAGAAATAGTAGCGCTTTATTCATATTTAGATTTTTAATATACGGTAAGAAAAGTATAGCCAAATCAGAATCATAAGGCATATGGCCACCAAAATGATTACAACTGGAATACTTAACTTTCTTTTGGGTTTAAGCATGCGCAAATTTTATCATAAACCTTATAGGAATATGTTTTATAGGGCGGACAAAAAGCGGACAATTGACATTTTATGCCCTGTACAGGACAATTAGGGGCATTCCTGAGAAAATGCACGACATAGGAATATAATAATTGGGCCTGAGATGGTGGGGCCTATAGGGTTACCAGAAGCCGATGTGCTTTGATGAAAAGATTAGTCGTTTAATGTTAGGATATAGTCTTCCAGAAGTACATCATCGGGCAGATCGATCCGTTTTTTTAAGCGTCGCTTGCTTCGTGCTACACTCTCGGCGCTAATGCCCAGCATATTCGCGATTTGCCTGTTGTTTAATTGCAGGCCGATTAAACTGGCCAAACGCTCTTCTGCCGGATTAATACGGGGGATCAACTCTTTTAACCGGTGAAAGAAAATGGGATAAGCCTTATTAAAAGCTTCTTTAAATCTGCTCCATTCATCATCGGTAAGCAATACATAATGCAGCAAACTTTCGTTAATGATTTCCTTTTCGGCCGCATCGGTTCCATTATTGTGCCTGATGGTTTGTTCCAGGTTTTTGATGAGTTTTTCTTTTTCGTGGATATGGTGTGTAAAAACCTTTATCCTGTCGCGCGCTTCACTCACCTCTTTCTCTGCAGCTGCTCTTTGCTGACGCAGCATTTCGGCTCCGTGTTTATCTTTCAGCCTTTGTCTGTTATAAAGCAGCAAGGTAATAACCATCAACAAAAAAACACCTCCCAGCACAAAATTACGCGTTAGTTTTTCTTTGGTTAGCCGGGCATTAATTACTTCGAGATTATTTTGCAGATCGTCAAACTCCATTTTAGCCTTAATGGCCGATAGTTTCATCGAGCTGAGGTCTGACAGGCGCTCCATATTTAATTTATTATACAAATCGCCGTACTGATAAGCACTATCTGCCTGGTTCAGCTTACGATAGCTATCGGCAAGGCCTTTTAGCGACAATAGCTTTTGTTCTATCACATAATATTCGCTCTGCAATGCCCATTGGTAAGCCAGTTTCCATTTGGCAACGGCCTCACTATAGCGTTTATTTCTAAAATCAAGGTCGGCCAGGATATTTTGTGCAATGGCCATGTTGTTGTAAGATTTCATCTCCCTGGCGCTCGTTAACTGTTGGTTTACCAAGGGGATGCCCTCCGTTTCCTTCCCTTGTAAAATGAGGGCGTGTCCGATATTACCCTTGGCAATGCCCAGCCATAAAACATGAACCTCCGGAACAGGATCTGGCTTTTTAGTCAGCGTATCAATGATTTGCTGATAATAATACCGCGAACTATCATACTGACCAAGTTTAAGGTAAGCTGCGCCTACAACATCGAGCTGAAAGATGTACACCCGGGGATCCCATGTTTTTTTTGCCGTATTTTTAAACGACAGGCACTGCAAGCCGTAATTGATGCTTTGCCGGTAATTATTGCTCTGATATAAACCCAGGCTTACATTAAAAAAACGGTTATGTACAAACTTAAAATGCGTTAAACCGATCTTTCTTTCGAGTTCAAGGGCTTTTAAATTATATAAAACATACCTGTTGCTACCCCGGCCAACTTCGGCACAAAGGGTATATACTTCGGCTTTTAGCTGCTCGTCTTTTAGTTTATGTGCCAGTTTAACGCTGTTGTATATCGCGACCGAATCTTGGGGTGTTCTTTTCACGCTGAGTTCCAGTTTGCCCAGAATCTCGTACATGGTTATCCTTACTTTTAACCTGTCGTCGGGATTGTTGGCAAGCCAGGCGTACAATGCGCTAACCCTTTTCTGTTGTTCGAACAATAAGCGTTTCCATTCCTGATCCCTGCCCACCGTCATTTTTTCGACTACTTCCCGCCGATGTTTGAGTTCGGCATAGGTTTCTTCTGCCCGGTGGGTTTGGCTGGTATCTGCTGTACGCCAGGCCTTAATTAAGGGTTCAATATCGTTTTGTTGCGCTGTGGCAAACAAACAGCACAGTATGCCAAGAAAGGTTAATAGCGAGCGACTAAGCATTAATACTTTGAATCAGTATTTTGCTAAAATACAGGAAAAAGTGGAAAACCGGAAAGTACCGACCACATCCCTGCCAAAACAACTAAAGCATAAGGAAGATTGCCCCTTTGTTTCTGCTGAATGAGATCACTTAAACTGGGTATTTTCTTTTACATATCCAATATTATATGAATCGTTAATTACATATAAACTTCCTTTTTCATTACTGTTTTGGGGATTGTAATAAATAGTAAAATCCTTCGAAATCACCCTAATCAAATCACCTATTTTTCTATCCACAGAAACCGTACAATACAATTCGATTAAGTTATTACTGATCCTGTAAGGATAAATACCACTCTTGGCTTTTTTACTAAACTCATTCACACTTGATTTTAAGGGAAGTAGTGTAATTATACCGAAAGCATGATTGTTTGATTTCTGGATTTTAGTGATTTTTCCTTCAAATACCACATTGTTATTTAAAAGTAGCAATGTCTCTTTATCCGGTTTTTGAAGATTGTAAAAAACAATAGATGAATTAAAAACTAGCAACAAAATAGTATAAATCAAATATCTTAATCTGTTCATTTTAGTTTTTAATTTTACAAAAATGGTCAGGATTATAAATCCCGACCAACAAGGGGCTTTTGTATTTTAATCTCATGATTTAGGGTATATCCTATTGGCTTTATAAAACATCGGGATTACAAATCCCGGCGAACTCATCAGTTAATGCTCACATCCAAAATAAATATTAAATGCTGATGTTTTATCATGACGATTAACAATTAAACTACTGTCATTTTTAATTTTCTTTAGCATATCGCCAACATTAACTTTTTCGTAAAATTGAGAAGTGTCTCTTGCCAGGCATATATTTGTTCCGTTATCTAATAGCACTGTTCTCGCTCTGTGATTTTTTTGGTCAATAAATTTCCTTATGATTATACCGGAATAGGATTCCTTTTTAAAATCGTCAGCCATTGAACAACCAAGTGAGTTATTGAATTTACTGCCATTTAAGTAGGCGATTACTAAAAGAACTAAACCTATACCGCATAATGATTTAAAATATTTCATAATATGCTATCTTCCTAAAAATGTTGTTGTAGTCTGGATAAGGCCAGGATTACAAATCCTGGCTAACAAGGAGTCGTGTACACTAGCCTTTAGCTATTTTTGAAGCTGAAATAATAATTATTTTATCGTACCAAAAAATCTTTGCCTTTTCAGGTGTGCTTTTTGTCATGTATGTTTTCGGTAGCTCATTGTCCTTCGAAAACCTTCCAACTAATTTTAATGTAAGCGGAAGCGTTTGTCCGTCCCACAAATCATTTGCATTCACTAATTTTTTATTGGTTGGTTCAAGATAAAATCGCGTGACATTGTTTAAAAACTTTTCTTTTTTAAACTTTGTTTCAAACCATTGCGGGCATCCACAGGCTATTGCGGCATAAGAAACGGTAATCGTTACTGTTTGTAACTTTTTTGAAGTCTGCACTCTGGGATTCAGTATTGGCGCGGATTTCGTAAATGTTTTATCCGTTTCCTTTTTCATGTTACCAGGTGCAGTTGAGCCATTAGAGCTTAGCACGAGGAAAAACGAGACAATATTTATTAAATTTATCATTTGCTGTGTTTAAAACCACTCCTATCCGCAGCGTTACGCAGGAGCTCTGCGGATTTATAATAGAAAAGCTGCTCTGGTTCGCTACCAAATTTCAAGTTACAGAATTTATTTAATCCGTAGTTAGCTTAAGCTCGCTTCCCATTGCATAAGACTAAGAAGAGATGGAGAAACATTATAGCCATTTCCCTAAACGCGGTGCTCAGGAGGGCTGAAATTTTGGTATCGTCTTCTGCAATTCCGAGTCTAAGCATAGGTAAAGATACATACGTCGTTTTAAAATAAGATTAAGGTTACAAGCAAAATAATTAAGAAAATTTTCCTACGGATTGTTTGCTGTATTAAAATAGTTACTATATTGTGGTAACATTTTCATGATAAACGTCTGAATTTAAGAAATAACGCTCAGTCTCCAGTAGATATCTTCGCTGGAGTAGATCAGTGCTCTCGATTCTATTTCCCTTTCAACTTTGTCTGCATTAATTTGATTGTTTATTATAATGCTAATTCCCATAAGGTTTTGTCTTGTTTTTATAGTCCTTAAAAATGATTGCAGAAGCAAAATCAGCATACATATTTAATAATGATACGTTTAGGCTTAATATCAACATACCAACTTCGATAAACTTTATACTTTAAAGTACAAATTCCATATAATAAATGCTATGAATCTAAATTACAAGCTATTGCTCTTTCTATTTTGCTGCACAACCTTCTGTTATGGTCAACTGCAAAAACAATTTCCGATAAATATGCCTACGGCAAATGCGGCCAGTTTAGGTAATTTTTTAGAAACACCAGTGTCTAAATATACTGGCGTTCCATCGATTAATATTCCATTGTATGAAATTTCAGATGGAAATCTTAATGCTTCTGTTGCCTTAAGTTACCATGCAGCCGGAGTTAGGCCAGATGCTCATGCAAGCTGGGTAGGACTAGGTTGGGCGCTACAATCAGGAGGTGTAATTAGCAGGGTGGTGAGAGGAAAAATGGATGAAATTGATGGTGATGCAGGTGGTTTTTATGATAACCATGTTGAATCTCTTGGAGGAAATGATTGGACGAGTACCGCTAAGATGCAGGAAAGAGCTACCAGGAATTTTATTGATGTTGCACCTGATGAGTTCTCATTTAATGTTGGAGGAATTTCCGGTACATTTCTGATGGATCATGAAGGTAACTGGAAAGTACGGAGCGATCAGGATATTAAAGTGATCTTTAATCCAGCTGATTTTACTTTACCTTTCATAGCTAATTATCCTCCTAACCCTTATGGAAGAACACAGTATTTTCGCGTTTTTGGTAAATTTACTTTAATTGCTGGTGACGGTACTAAATATATTTTTGGCGGAACCAATAATGCTATTGATTATAGTCTGGATTTTTTTAATCAAAATTCTTCTGATTGGGTTGCCACTTCCTGGTATCTAACGCAAATCATTTCTGCTGATGGTGTGCATTCCATTAATTTCTCCTATGAAAGAGATCAATTTACCAATGTACTGTATTCGGACAAGTTTCATAGTTATTATTCTGTATCAACCTCAACACTAGAAGGTTGCACCACCTATCTTGATGAATCTAAAACTACTTTCAAGATAAATGGCAATTTGCTTGCACCTGTTTATCTTAAAAGCATAGAAACTTCAAAGGAACTTTTACAATTTGAACGATCAACATCTGTTGAACTTAGATATGATTCGCTTGCAGTAAGCGCTGCTTACTCTGTCTATAATTATAAGCCTGATACATCCGAAACTTTTATTCAAAGATTATTAACAATAGCTGAAAGGCAGAATACCAGTGATACAACGCTATATAAGTTCCTACCTTATCTGAGACAGAATGGATTGACCAGTTATCCTTCCATGCTGAATAATCTCCAGTGGAAAAAATTGGATCATGTATTGATAAAAGATAAATATACTAATCAATTTGTCAGAAAGTTTAGTTTTAATTATACCAATGATGTTAAAAAACGTCTTACGTTATTGTCTCTTAAGGAAAGTAATCCATCAGCTTCTACAGCTGATACTATTCCCCCATATCGTTTTTATTATGATGAAACAGCAACACTACCAGGTTACATAAGTGGTTACGTAGACGATTGGGGCTATTATAAAAAAAATAATATTCCTAACGATTTCACCTGGGAGCGGCCTGCTGATCCGGAAAATATTATAGCAGCTACTTTGCGTAAAATAGTATTTCCTACAGGCGGATATAAATTGTTTTACTTTGAACCAAATGATTTTTCAGGACAGCTTTTGGAGTATGGTTCTGATCGAATAGAACAAAAGATAGGGGGAGGACTTCGGATTAAAGCTATTCATGATTATGATCCGGTTTCCAAGTCTGTTAAAAGCACCAGATATTTTTATGTAAAAAACTTCAGCTCGCCCAATCAATTAAACAAAATTTCCAGTGGCTTTTCAAAGTTTTTGCCAAAACACCTTTACTACTTTCAGACACATACTCTTCCGACTGGTGAAGTTTTTTCTGCAAAACTAAAATCCCGCGGTTCTATTATTCCGCAAAACGAGAATGCTGAAGGCAGCCCGATTGGTTATTCTGAAGTGGCAGAAGTTTTCCAGGATAATAGTTTTATCGTTAGCAAGTTTACAAACTATGATGATGGACATTTAGATGAAGGCACTATAAATTCACTGTATCCTGAGAAAGGAGTTACGAATGCCTATACATCTTTGTCCCTTGAACGTGGTAAACTCAAGTATGAAGCGACTTATAATAGCTTGGGCCAAAAATTAAGAAGCACTTCCATCACGTATCAACCTTTACATAACGAAAGGTCTTACGTTAGAATGTCTGATGTGCAGCGCTTTCAGGTATGTTATCAGTATGAATATATGAGGGGATTAGGAGGGCCTTATATTTATGAAGGGGGAACATATAAATTCTACACCTATCCTTACGTCCCTACATCTCAGGTAGATAGTGTGTTTGACGGAAATATACCTATGGTTAAAGTTACAAATATGTATTATGATAATCCATTGAACAAATTATTAACACGTACGGAACAAAAGCGAACTGATGGTAAAATTATCACCAATATTATATCTTATCCTCAGGATTATAGTTCGGGCACTGGATTTATTGACCAGATGTTGCTTAAAAACTTAACTTCTTTACCTATTGAAACAATTAACTATCTTACTGAACCAAATTCAGGGGTAGTCAAAATATTATCCGGGCAACTTAATACCTATAGCCCTACTGAGCCTTTTTTAAAAGACACCGAATATCTACTTGAGACTGACAAACCTATTCCTTTAAGTACATTTAAATTCTCTGATGCCGCAAATGGAACTTTGCCAAATATGGCTTCAAAAACCCCTTTTGATAAAGATGCTAGGTATCGGGGTATTAAAAATTACCTGTATGATAATTTGGGAAATCTGATACAAGCAAATGCGATTAATGGTATTTCCTCCTCGATCATTTGGGGATACAACCAGAAAATACCTGTAGCCCAGGCTATCAACGCCAAAAGCACTGAAATTTTTTATGATGGTTTCGAAGAACTTGCTACCGGTAGCTCAACAGATGCTAAAGTAGGGTTAAAAAGTTTATTGCTAAATGGTGGCAGCTACACATTACCGACTTTAACGTCGCTATCAGGATCCTTAAGATACAAAGTCACTTTTTGGTATAAAAATTCCGGACAAAGCTGGAAATACATGTCTACATCTTATAGTCAATTACCAGCAACAATTTCAGGGTATATGCTCATCGATGAACTCCAGATTTGTCCGGAAAACGCCATCATGAATACCATAAATTACTTATCGCCCCGTGGGCAACTGACAGCTGTTACCGATGAAGCAGGAAGGAATAAAAGTTATCAGTATGATGCGTTGCAAAGATTAAGCATGATTAGCGATCAGAATAAAAATGTTCTTACCTATCATCAGTATAATTATGCTCCCGCTGTTGTAGATGCATCTAACTTTTATTTTAATACAGTAAAGACAGGTAATTATCAGAAAAATAATTGTTCCGATGGAAAAACCGGAACATCCCACACTTATGTCGTTAGTGCAGGTAGCTATGTTTCCAGCCTGTCACAGGCTGATGCTGATGCACTAGCTCAGAATGAAGTAAGTACAAAAGGGCAATCTAATGCCAATTTTATTGGAAAATGTTATTATTATAACGTAGTCAAAAGTGGTACCTTTTATAAATCGGACTGTGCTAACGGTAGCCTTCCGAATCCAATGGTTTACACTGTACCTGCAGGAACATATACTTCCGAAATATCACAGGCAGATGCCGATGCCCAAGCTCAGAGTAAGGTGGATTTTGAAGGATCGATGGTGAATGCTAGTGGCACCTGTTATATTCCAACAACCAGCTTTTCCGTTGTTAACGGACAGAATACATCGAGTAGTATAAAGGTCATAATGAAAAATCTTTCCACAAATGTTTCATATACTACAGCTATAACTACAAATGGAAATACCAGTCCTGCAGTAACTATTCCAAGGGGTACATACAGTATAACTTTTCAAAATACCGGTGTAGTTGGATCTATTTTACTGAAAAGAAATGGATCTAATTATGAATGCCATTTGGGAGGATCTTTTAGCAATATTTCTGTTAGTATGAATGGAAATGAAAGTCTTCAATTCATAATGAGTAGTAATGCATGCCCTCCTCTTGATTAATTACTTTGATATCTAAATAGCCATTCTCTATATGAATAATAAAAATTTAAAAGGCTTTCTGAAATTAAATAATTTAATTTCACTCCATAGTTTTAGTTCCCAAAAATCACTTTGCGATCAAGTATACTCAAAAATGTTCAAGATAGATGTATACAAACTGATTCCAAAAATTTGCTTGTTCGGCTTATGTTTTATAGTGAATCAGGCCGTTGCACAGCAGCAACTTATTCTGAATTCATATTCTGGAGAATCCTCAATTAAAGCCAGACAAAGCATAACCTTAACTGACGGTTTTTTTGTGCCCTCTGGATCGAATCTGAGAATATACACAGATAACACCTATATCAACTGTCAGCCTTTGTCTGTTTCGCCAACAATTACGAGTAATTATATTTTGACCAAGTCATTCCGGGAGGCTGGCGTGTCAGTTTTTAATGTTAATCAACAACGAGATATATGTCAGGAGAATCAGGCGATTCAGTATCTGGATGGATTCGGGCGTATCATTCAAAACATTCAGGTGCAGGCAAGTCCTGGTTTTAATGACATTGTTCAGCCTATTGTTTACGATGCAGTTGGTCGGGAAGATAAAAAATACCTTCCTTATGTAGCAATAGGTACCCATGGTGCATACCGGCCTTTGGCCTTGAATGATCAGTTATCTTTCTATACCTTCTCTGGTACTCAAAGCGGTGAGCAGATGACTAATGGAATAGTGAGGATACCCACACCATTTTCACAAACCGTTTTTGAAGCTTCTCCATTGAGCAGGGTATTAGAACAAGGTGCCCCGGGAGATGCCTGGAAAATTGATAGTGGTCACACACAAAAAACAGAATACTTGACAAATCAGGATAACGAAGTCAGGCTATGGACATTGAATAGTGCAGAGAATGGTGCCAATTCCAGCTTTTATCCGGCAGGTAAACTCTATAAAACCATTATTAAAGATGAAAACTGGATAGTAAACGATGGCAAAGCCGGTACCACTGAAGAGTTTAAGGATATGGAAGACCAAGTGGTTCTAAAACGTGTTTGGGAAACAAATTCAAAGAGCCTGAGTACCTACTACCTGTTTGATGATCTGGGTAACCTCCGGTATGTGCTTCCTCCGGCAGTTAATGAAAACGGAATAAATTTAATTAGCAGTTTTGATGAAACACAACCCGTATTCGATCAATTTATTTACGCTTATCATTATGATGAACGAAAAAGAATGATTGAAAAAAAAATTCCGGGAAAGGGTTGGGAAGAATTAATTTATAATCCTATCAATCAGATTATCATGACAAGGGATGCCGTTCAGGCTACCCGTAATGAAAGAATCTTTAATAAATATGATGCACTGGGACGCCTCATCATGAGCGGAATAGTGACGGGTCAAAACAGTTTAAGGATCGATGTACAAAACAACATCAATGCTCAAGTCACTTTTTTTGAAAACCGAGACTACACATCTGGAAACTATCATGGATATACCAATCAGACCTTGCCTGTGAATACGGTAGAAATGCAACCTAATGCGGTCAACTTTTATGATAACTATGATATTCCTGGGCTTCCTTTCACCGTACCGGCAGGATATAGTGCGATGACAACAGGATTGCTAACTGCTACAAAGGTGAAAGTATTGGGTACCGCAGATCAGTTTCTATGGACGCTCAATCTTTATGATGATCAAGGCCGATTGACCAAAATATTAAAACAACACTTTTTAAGTGGGGTTACAAACGCCACAAACTTCGATGAAATCGATAATAGTTACAGCTTCACTGGCGAATTGTTAAGCAGTAATAAAATACATCATACCACTGGATCAGCTACATCAATTATATCCCGTTACGAATACGATCACGTGGGACGTAAACTGGCTACCTTTAGTAAGATCAATAATCAGGATGAAGTTGCCTTAAGTCATCTGGAATATAATGAAATTGGTCAATTAAAAAGCAGAATGCTTCACAACGATCTGCAGACGACAAACTTTGCTTACAATGAGCGGGGCTGGATAAAAAGCAGTAGTAGTAATGAATTTAGTATGCAGCTGAAATACCAGGAGGGGACGGTTCCGCAATGGAATGGGAATATTGCTAACCAACAATGGGGTGCAGCGAGTAACTTCACTAATGTATTTACTTATAGTTATGATAAACTTAACCGTTTGATATTTGGCATTAGTACAGGGATAACGATGAGTGAAGCCTTCACCTATGATGTGATGGGTAATATAAAAACTTTAGATCGAGATGGTACGGGTGCTAAAGTTTACAACTATAACGGTAACCAGCTGAGTTCCGTAAACGGATTAACGAATAGCTATAGTTATGATGAGAATGGCAATGCCATAACCGATGGGCGCAATGGCATGAGCTTAACCTACAATTATCTGAACTTACCTACTACCGCAAACAAAACAGGCACTAATTTAATTTACACCTATGATGTAGCAGGGAATAAATTAGCAAAGACCTACAATGGCACTGTAAGAAATTATGTAGGTGGGATTGAATACAATGGCAATACGATTGACATCATTCATACTGAAGAGGGTGTTGCGCAGAATAACGGCGGTACCTATACATACCAATATAATTTATCTGATCATCTGGGAAATGTAAGATATACTTTCGATATTTACAATGGTGCAGTCAGGAAGCTACAGTCGGATGACTATTATGTTTTTGGAAAAAGGAAATCTTCTGGTTCTCCAATAAGTTTGAATAATAAGTATCTTTATAATGGTAAGGAGATACAAGATGAATTGGATGGACAGTATGATTACGGCGCAAGGTTCTATGATCCGATTGTTGGTAGGTGGAATAGTGTTGATCCAATGTCAGACAAGCGTGAATGGTTATCAGCTTATAATTATGTGCAAAATAATCCCATATTAAGAGTCGATCCTACTGGGGCTTTTGATTGGGTTATGGATAAAAATAACAACCCTTACTGGGATGAAAATGCTACATCACAAGCTACAACAAAAGCTGGTGAAACTTATCTTGGTAAATCCGTTCAGTATGAAACAAAAGGTGGTTATGACATCACGCTGAATCCTGATAAAACCTGGAACTACACAGGTTCTGACATGAGCGATAAAACACCGGCCGGCTCCAAATGGAGTGCCTTTCAAGGTGCTTTAGGAGGAATGCTACCGGCTCTTAAAGCCGCAGAAGTTACAGGGGAAATAGTAGCTGGACTTGCTGCCGGCGGTATTGCAGGGGGTGAAATTGGAGCTGCTTATCTTGCAGGACAAGCTGGAAGAAATGCTGGTTTTTTGGCAGGCTTGGCAGAGAATGGTTCAAATTTAGTTTACCACGGAGTTGATGCAGCAGGTGCGGTTAGGTATGTTGGGATAACCGGGAGGAATGCCATGGAGAGATTTGGAGAACACTTGGCTTCAACAGGAACTGGGCGTGAATTGTTGGATTATAGTGTTGTTAGAAGCGGGTTAAGCAGGGCTGCTGCAAAAGTTATGGAACAGAATTTAATAAATGATTTGGGGTTAATGAAGAATGGTGGACAACTTTTAAATAAAATTAATTCAATTGCTCCTAAAAATTGGTTGCAGTTTGGAATAACACCTTAAGTTATGGCTAGAGTAAATACAAGTATAGGCGATGTTTTTTGTGTTAAGACTGATGATAGCGGAAAAAAGTACTTTCAGTTAATAGCTTTTGATTCAACTCAGTTGAATAGTGATGTAATCAGGGCTTTTAAGGAAGTATATCCTTTGAACGTCAACATTGAATTGTCAGAAATCGTAAGTGGAGAAGTAGAGTTTTATGCCCATTGTGTTACAAAATTGGGTTTGAAAATGAAAGTTTGGGAGAAAGTTGGAAACATCAACGTAATTGGAGATACCACACAGATTTTGTTTAGGGGTACGAATGATTATGGTTCAAAAGCTGGGGAAGATCCCATAAAGAAATCTAACAAATGGTATGTATGGCGAATTAATGATAATGATTTTACTCAGGTAGGAAAATTAGAAGGACAAAATCGAAAGGCATTTATTGGAATGGTGATAAACCCATTAGGGATTTTAGAGCTTATAAGAGGGAATAAATATCCTATTAATTACCCTGAATTTGAATGAGATTCCTTTATTTGGTGCGAGCGTCTCGCTTGTACCAAAATAGAAATAACAAAGCCCAACAGTTTTAAACTGCCGGGCTTTGTTATTTCTGTAGTAACCCAAGTTTGATTAGCCTGGCTTTGATGGCTCCATAAGTACGAGAATGTAGTTTGGCGAGTTCAGTAATCTTGGCACCTTCGCTGAAATGCTGTGTGAGCAGGTTATCTTCCTCTTCACTCCATGGCAGCCCCTGGTTGCCTTTTTCGGCTAGGGCTTCAAGTTGGTTAATGGCAAAGAATAATGCCCTGATGATTTCGGGCTGGTTGTACGTGCTATCGGCAGGGAACACTTCTCCGGTTACGGGGTCAGTGCCGGCGGCCAGCGCCTGGAGCATCTCCAGGTGTCTGTTATTATCCTGCATAGGCTTTTTTGGCCTTGAAATCCCTGATCAGTGCATCAATTACCAGGAATACCTGTTTTTTATCTTCTTCAGGCAGTTTTGATACTTCCTGTATCCGGTTAAGTGTGGAGCTGTCAAGTTCCATATCGGTTTTACCAACGAGATAATCGAGTGAAACTTCAAGTGCATCAGCCATACGTATCACGACCTCGATAGAGGGCTTTACCTCATCCCTTTCGTAGCGGCCAATGATGTCGCCCGATGTTTCCACAATCTTACCGAGTTCGGCCTGGGAAATCATATTGTAAATGTTGAATGAAATGAAATCCCGACCTTCATCGGGAACTTTTGAAGACTATCTGCAGGAACAGGGATTGCAACCCGATACCGTTGGGCAGCATCAGCGGTATATCCATTACTTTATCTGTTGGCTGAGCGATGAAAGCTTGCACCTGGACGAGGTTGGCCATAGCGAAATCTTAAGCTTTGCAGACCAGTTAAAACAAGAGGGGCGTAGCATCGGGCAAATCAACCGGGTATTGCTGGCATTACGTTATTACTTTTCTTTTTTGTATAAAGAAGGGGTAAGGGTTCACAATCCGGCAGCAGGCATCACATTGAAAGGAACCGTACGGAATATCCCTCACGACTTATTGGAAAAAGCAGAACTGGAGGAGTTGTACGAGAAATATGAGATAAAAGATGAACGTACCCATCGGAATAAAGTGATATTGGGTTTGCTGGTCTATCAGGCATTGACCAGGAGCGAACTGGAAACCTTACGTCCGGAGCATTTGAAACTGAGAGAAGGTAAAATCCATATTCCACAGACCAATAAGAACAACAGCAGAAATCTAAGTTTACAACCACACCAAATCTTAGACCTGCAAGAATATATGTTGATTATCAGACCAAAAATACAACAACAAAGTGAGCGATTGTTTACCGGTAGGAATGATATAGAAAGTTTAAAAAACAGCTTACTTCACTTAAACCATGCCTTAAGAAAAATCAATCCCAAGTTAAAGAATGCGGTACAGATAAGGCAAAGCGTAATCACTGAATGGCTGAAAGAAAAAGACCTGAGAACGGCCCAGTATATGGCTGGGCATCGATATGTGAGCAGTACGGAGCGCTACCAGACCAATAGTCTGGAAGACCTGAAAGAGGCCCTGAACAAACACCATCCATTGAAATAACCGGTAATAAAAATATATTTGTACGCAATGAGCAAATCGAACATAATAACCATCCCCGATGAGGTGGTAATGAACAAGATATATATAGTAAGGGAGCAGAAAGTGATGCTGGACAGAGACCTTGCGGAACTGTACGGAGTGGAGACCAAAGTACTCAAGCAGGCCGTAAGGCGTAACATTGCCCGTTTTCCAGAGGACTTTATGTTTGAGATGAACAAAGAGGAACTGGAGAATTGGAGGTCACAGTTTGTGACCTCCAAAGAAGACCGGCAAGGTCTGCGCTATATGCCATTCTGTTTTACCGAGCAGGGCGTAACGATGCTGTCCTGCATACTGAACAGCGAAAGAGCCATCCACGTAAACATCCAGATTATACGCATCTACACACGTATCAGGGAAATGTTATTACTCCACAAAGATGTATCGTTGTTAGTGGAGCAAGTGGAAAGAAAACTTTTAAAGCAAGATGAGAAAATAGAGGTGCTCTTTACCTATCTGAGTAAGTTCATCGAAAAAGATGATACGCCACGCAAACCGATAGGCTTTAAAAGAAAAGGAGAATAAACCACCCACAGACCCCAGGCAAAAAATCCAGCCATCCCGAAACTTCGGGATTCCCCCTGTCTTTTTTGCCCTTAGCCCGGCCGACCCTTCCGGCGGTTTTCCGTCACACTTTTTGTGCCCCAGCATGGCAGCACATATGCCTTTCAGTACGAGTTCCCCTACCTTACAGGCATATAAGCTGCCGCCCCTCCAAACAAAAAGTCCGCCGTAAAACCGCCCCAAAGCAAAATAACATAACACACATTATAAAACTGCCGCTCCAGGCTACCACAAAACCAAAGCCGTCGTTATAATGGGTGTTATGTTAAATAGCCGCTCCGGTCCGACGCCTGGCCACCGCACCGCCGTCTCCCTCCGGTCAGTCAGCGGCGAAGCCTGCGGCAGCATGGCAAAGATTGATAATGTTAAAAATGGTTCAGTGGTAGACTGGTCGGGGGAACATCGGTAGAACTTCGTAGCAGTGACATTGCACCCGCCCAACCTCTCAGGGATAGAAAGAGCCGCACCAGCCACCACACACACCGAAGCTCTTTCCATCCCTTTGAGGGAAGAGATGTCGCCCGGGAATGTTGAAAAAAAGAACCGATGGAAAAAATAAAAGCCATTATCTTTATGTTGCTGGCGAAAGCGGAACCAGGCCCTGCTGAGGAGCAACCTGCGAGGAAATACACCAGTGTGCGACGAAGTATAACGTTGAAAAGGAAGTCAGGGCTAAGGTTCTGGCTTTTCTTTTTTTGTTCATACTTCAGAGCACTCGATGCCTAAAAAAACCTAAAAGTCCCGGAGGGAACAAAAAAAACACACCAACAACAGGCTTGTAAAACCCGAACAAAAAACTAACTTTACGCATAAGGAACGTTCTTTATAACAGCTTAAAAATGCGATAGGAAAACCTGAAAAACGGACAAAAAGTTGTGGTAGGCAGTACGATTACGGCGCAAGGTTCTATGATCCGGAGATTGGCAGGTGGAACGTGCTGGATCCGCTGGCGGAGAAGGCCCATTCTGTAAATCCATATGCCTATACGGACAACAACCCTGTAAATAATGTAGATCCAAATGGAATGGAAACCTTGTATGGACTGGCTGCTCAAAATGCGTTTCGTCAGTTGCAGAGTCAATATTCCTCAAGACCACCAGATGATTATACATTGAAAGAAGATGGAACAGTAACCTTAAGTAAAAGAACAAATACTAAATCAAATAGATTTTTTAATGAAAAGGGTGTTTTTTTATTTGGATTTGGAGAAGATGTGTCTCCAAGATCCGACTGGAAAAATCTGTCTTTAGATTTTCAAAAAGAAATAGCTTGGTCCGTTGGTAAAATTTCTCTCCGTTTTGCTACATCACCAGATTTAACTTATGAAATGTCTAGCCGTGCTGAAATAAATGGATGGGATGCAAGTAATGGAATCAATGAGATGATTAGGTTGGGTAAGGAATACAACAGTGTGCTGAAATCCGATGTTATATCTGAATTGTCAGGAATAGATTATCTTCCAAGTCAAAGTATGAGAGAAGGTAAGCCACAATCTGTCATAGGCCTTATTAATAAAAATATTAAAAGACTTGATGCGATATATCCTATTTTGACAAATGGAAGAGATTTACAGTACGATGTAACACATCCTATTAATGCTGCATCAGCTTATAAACAAGCCAATAGTCAATATTGGAGCGACTTAGTATATAAAATCAAAACAGGTATCGTAAATTTACAGTATGGCATTTTTAGATAAAATTAAACCTATCAATTTCTTGTTAATAAGTGTTGTTGTATTAAATATAGGTTGCGGTTGTAATAGCAAAAGAAAGATAAGTGAAATCAAAAAACAATATCCTTCAGGAAAATTGCAGTCAATTGTTGAGTATAAGAATGGGATTAAACATGGGCGTTCCCTGAATTATTATGAAAACGGAAAAATAGCCTCAAAAGCAAACTATCTGAATGGACATTTTTACGGATGGGTCACTTTTTACTATTCAAGTGGAAGAAAGAATCATACAGAGTTTTATAATCAAGCTGGAAAATCCGAAGGTATTTTTAAGTTGTGGTATGAAAATGGAAAACTTAAGCAGACCGGCATTTATAAAGATGGTAAAATGATTGGTAGATGGTATAATTACTATCTAAATGGAGACCTCGAATCAAGTGAATTTTATAACAACAATTTGAAAGATAGTATATGGGTGTATTATTCTGAAAAAGGAGCAGTTATAAAGAAAGAGTACTATAAAGCAGATAGTTTGATAAAAAAAACATTATATTGAGAAGTAGTCCCCATCTGCCCGTAGTCTTGAGCTTTAGGATTGAGCTAAGTAGACTACGGATTAATTAATGAATGTGTGAGTAGATAACTTACAACCTGGCCTTAGCTCCAGGCTTTTTGTTTTTATGGCGATATTTCCATTTCTGCATTTTCTGGTACTGAAGATATCTCTAAACCTGGATGGAAAGGAATTTCTTTAGGAATAAGTATTAGAGCGGGTGAGTTATTGAATTTGGAATCAGTAGGTTTTCAGAGATCCGAATCTATCCTTCTAAATGATGTTAAACCGACTGCAAAAAGAGGTATTTTTGATAGAATTATGAATAAAGTAATGCCAATCCAATCTTCTATTGCTAATTATTTAGGAAATAAACTTAAGTAAATATTAAAAAAATGAAGAAACTACTGCTTAAGATTTTGATATTAGGATTGATAATCTATATCATATTTAATATAGACTTAAGGGAAGATGCATCGCAGGATAAATTATTAATGAATCATGTTAATCTTATTGGTACTATAACATCTTATATTAAATCAAATAATCATTCTTTTGGTATTGTGAAATTTAAAGTTATAAAATCGAATGAAGAAGAAATAGATTTTTCTAAATCCGAATTTTTATTTCCTTACAGAATAAAAAAAAAATATGCAGAATTTTATGGATATGTTCCAATGGAGGCAAAAATTGGTCAAACAATAAACTTAAATTCCGATGAAAGGTCAGTTAAATTTTATGAAAATAAAATCAAATTAGCAGAAGTGACTCTTACTATCAGTACTGACAAACAGAATATGAAATATGTTAAAGAGAATACGGAATTTAAGTAGGGATATCCCCGCTCTTCCACTGCATATTTTAGTGTTTTTGCTGGTGCCAGCCTTTGATGGTAGCCAAATAGATAATTAGAAAGCCTAACGAAGTAAAAATTGTTAGGCTTTCTATTCTTGAAAGCAAAAAACTATCGGTATCCGCTTTGTTATACTAATTCAGGTGTAAGGCCAGGACAGCCCCGAACAGCATCCCTAATAAAAAGGTAATGATCAGCATCAACCTGATCGAAATACTAAAAAGACTGCTTCTTTTTTTCAATTTAATAAACTATCGTAACCGGAACTGATTTGTAGGTACTGATATTGTAAGTGCTGTTTTTGTAAAGAATAACCAGACTATACTTTCCCGATTCCCAGGCTTTTTCACCGCTGATCGGATTTGCCACGGGTTCATTGCCATCTTTTTCTGCGCCTATGGTGATGGTTTCCCCGCCATAAACTCCGTTTACCTGTTTTAGCGTAGATACTTTTGATGCACTCGGAAGTCCTTTGTGTTCGACTTTAGAAATTACGATGGCTCTGTCCAGGTCAAGCTTGTCTACCGATTCTGGAAAATAATTAGCTTTTCTTTTGATGAGAACGGTGTACAAAATTCCATCACCCTTTATCTCACTTACCTGAGCGTGAGCTGTAAATTCGTCGCCTTTTTTAAAAATAAGCTCTTGCTCTACAAAGGTATCCATATAATAAATCATGGTGCCGTTTCGCGAGAATATATCTCGTCCGATTTTGGGATCAACGGGCATATTTGCTGCATCAATGATGATAAAATCTTCTTTGATTTCCAGCTTTGTTCCGTTTTCATCCAACACAATGAAAGAGAAATCATATTTCC
>Ga0157370_10002121_pt1 | contig 24226 bp, 21 predicted proteins | sample C35metaG_FD_113463 | JGI IMG/M metagenome (GOLD analysis project Ga0157370, IMG submission 113463) | Corn rhizosphere microbial communities from Kellogg Biological Station, Michigan, USA - C3-5 metaG | ecosystem: Host-associated > Plants > Roots > Rhizosphere > Soil | place: USA: Michigan...
TATAAACAACGCAGTTTCAGAGAATTGATCCATACATATTTTGGGTTACGATTGCCTAATGTAAAGATCGCAGTTACAGGATCAGGGAGGGTGGCACATGGCCTCCTTGAAATAATGAACCTGATGGGTATTCATGAAGTAGAGCCTGGCGACTACCTTAAGAGAAGGTTTACCTATCCTGTTTATACGCAATTAAAAGGTGGGGATCTCTATGAAAAAAAAGAAAGCGGAAGTTATGATCGGGAAGATTTCCACAAAGACCCTGGAAGTTACCTGTGCAGGTTCGGGCCGTATTCTGCCCAAACCGATATCCTGATGAATGGAGTGTATTGGGAAAAAGATATACCAAGGCTTTTTGAAAAGGAGGATATACAAAATGAAAGTTTTATCATCCGGACCATTGCGGACATTACTGATGATGCCGATGGTTCTGTTCCGATCAATTTGGGTGATCAAAGCATCGATGATCCCATTTATGGCGTTGACATCCAAACTTTCAGGAAAACAGCCGCCTATTTACCAGGTTCGATTGATGTGATGGCAGTAGGTAATCTTCCAAATGAGTTGCCACGGGATGCCAGCAGGTATTTTGGAGAACAACTTATTAAACATGTCCTGGAGGACCTGCTTGAAAGTGGATCTTCCATTATTGACAGGGCGACTATCGTTAGTAATGGTAGTCTCACTGCTCCCTTTGAATATTTAAAGGAATATGCCGCCGCATAAAAAAACTGTCACCCACTAAGGAGCAACAGTTTTTATACGACATGGTTTGATCAATGTCCTAATTTATCCACTGCAGTTCGACCTGACCCATCGAGGTGGTATTACCATCTGTTACTTCGACGCCATCGATGATCCGCTCACCCTGCTGCCTTGGATTAAAACGACTCTCATACGTGAAATCAATTTTCAAATGATAAGTACCTCCAGGAATTCCATCAAGGAAAAAACTGCCATCCATATTCATTTTGGTATAGTAAGTTCCAGATTCATTATACAAATAAATATCCGCGGTAAGAGGAACAGGATTCAGACGGCCTTTCACACTTCCTGTGCCAATATCCTGTTGCCTGGAAGCACTCATTGTAACGGTCTGTGGAGAAGGCAGTTGTTGATCTTTACTGCAAGCGCCAAGCGAAAGGAGTATGGAAAGTATTAATACTCCACCTAAGTTTATCTTTTTCATAAAACATGGTTTTAGATAAAAAAATAACGGTAGGGGAGCACAGTTCAAAAAGCAGTTTATTTTTCAGGGCTTATCACCCTTTGATACACTATAGCCAAAAAGCCTGCCAATGAAAACGGCTAATAAAATTCTTATGTACTTCAGGTGAAATAGCTTTATTTGTATAATAGATAAAATTTTTATATCAAATATTTCCCCAGTTGCCCAATTCATATTTCAATTTTAAGACATTCACCATACAGCAGGATAAGTGCGCAATGAAGGTAACCACTGATGCCTGCCTGTTTGGAGCTATCGTTTCAAAAGAATATCAATTGGGAAAACCAGGAATGACAGCACTCGATATTGGAACAGGCACGGGCTTGCTTTCATTAATGATTGCACAGCAAGTTCCTTTTCTCCAGATCGATGCAATAGAAATAGAAACAGAAGCGGCTGCACAGGCCAGGGAAAATATAAATGCTTCCCCCTGGTCAAATAGGATCAATGTGATCAATTCGGATATTTTATCCCTTGATACAGCCAGGCAATATGACCTCCTATTCAGTAACCCGCCTTTCTATGAAAATGAATTAGCCTCTCCCGATCGTAAAAAAAATATCGCTCATCATAATTCAGATCTTCCGCTATCCAGTCTATTTTCAAAGATCGCGCAGCTGCTAGACCAGGAAGGGCAATGCTGGCTATTGCTTCCTTATAAAAGAAAAGAAGAGATCCGGCCATTACTGGAAGAAAATGGATTCAAAATGACCCGCCTGTTTCTTATAAGAAATTCGGCCAGGCATAATTATTCCAGGATCATTCTCTGTATCAAAAAAAACAGAGGAGAGAAGGACCTGGTACCGATCGAGGAACTGGACATTTTTGAAGAACAAAATAATTATTCAGCCAGTTTTATTGAGTTGCTGAGCCCCTATTACCTTAAACTATGAATGGGTTAACTTTGACGATCTCATGGTTACCATTCTTGCCATAGAATCTTCCTGTGATGAAACATCAGCTTCAGTTTGTGTTGATGGCAAGATATTATCCAATCATATTGCGAATCAAACTGTTCATGAGCAATATGGGGGTGTTGTTCCAGAGCTGGCTTCACGGGCACATATGCAGCACATTGTTCCTGTAGTTGATACAGCTATCAAAACAGCAGGGATCGAGCTAAAACAGGTTGATGCCATTGCTTTCACCCAGGCTCCGGGATTGATAGGATCATTATTGGTGGGAAGCCAGTTTGCCAAATCTTTAGCGATGGCCCTCGATCGCCCACTTATTGCTGTACACCACATGCAGGCTCATGTACTGGCCAATTTGATCGATGAACCGAGACCCTCTTTTCCCTTTTTGTGTTTGACAGTAAGCGGTGGGCATACCCAGATCGTGGTTTGCGAATCACCAACAAAATTGAAAGTAATAGGGGAGACCATTGATGATGCTGCAGGTGAAGCATTTGATAAGTCGGCTAAATTATTGGGATTGCCCTATCCCGGGGGGCCACTGATCGATCAATTTGCAAGTAAGGGAGATCCACATCGCTTTAAGTTCCCCGAACCCCAGGTTGCTGATCTTGATTTCAGTTTTAGCGGATTAAAGACTTCCATCCTTTATTTCCTGAAAAATGCAGGAAAGAGTTTATTGTATAAAGAAGAATTTAAAGCAACAGAAAAAGAACAGCAAGAATTCATTCAGCAGAACCTGGCTGACATTTGTGCCTCGGTACAGGAAAGGATCATAACTATCCTGCTCAATAAACTCCGGAAGGCTTCAATAATTACTGGTATCACCGATATATGCCTTGCTGGTGGTGTATCTGCTAACAGGGGGTTAAGGGGACAGTTCACCGAAATGGGTAAAAAATATAAATGGAATACATTTATTCCTTCGCTACAGTATTGTACTGATAATGCAGGAATGATCGCTATTACCGGTTATTATAAATACCTCGCGGGAGATTTTGTCGATCTGTCCGCCACTGTTTCTGCACGAAGCAATTTGGATTGAACTGTATCCTGTATACCCTGTATAAACTGTATACCCTTTATACCTTGTGAACATGAGGGTTTTTGTATTTTATAAAGGCTATACAGGAAAATAAAGGAAATACAAATGATCACTTCGATCGAATAGCCTCAACAGGATCCATTTTGGCTGCCTGCCTCGCTGGAATAAAACCGGCCAAAATGCCAACAAAGATGCAGATGCCAATGGCCATTGCGACATAGCTGGTTGAGATGTACACGGGGAAGTCAAGAAGTTTTGTAAGGATCTGTGTAAGCAGGAAAACAAGGGTAAGTCCAACAAGCCCGCCGATCACACAAAGAAAAGCAGATTCCAAAAGGAATTCGATTAGGATGATCCGGCTTTTTGCACCTATCGCTTTTTTCAAACCGATCTGGTTCGTCCTTTCCCTTACTGATACGAACATGATATTGGCAACGCCAAACATGCCAACGATCAATGATAATGCGGCAATGGCCCAACCGCCTATGTTAAGGCTTACGAATGCTGAACTGATCGCATCGCTGAAGTCATTGATATCATTAAGTGCAAAATCTTCTTCTTTGGTTGGAGGTAATTTGTGGATCGCTCTCATGGTTCCCATCAGGTCATTTTTCAATGCTTTGCTGCTGAGGTTATCATTGCCCTGCACCATTATAACCGGGTCGGCACGTTTTTCATCCATGAGATTTCTTCCGAACCGATAAGCGGTAAAAACGCTTTGGTCAAACTGCCATCCGCCGATCATTGTCTTTCCCTGTTTCTTGATCACGCCGGCCACTGTGATCTTTTTGTCTTTCACAGTGATGGTTTGTCCAACTGCACGTTCCGCGCTACCAAATAATTTTTCAGCCACTTCGTTCCCGATCACACCAACCGCGCTTCCCTGTGTAAATTCGGATTCAGTAAGAAAGCGACCATAAGCTATATCGATCGACTGTATGGCTGAAAATTCCTCATTGATGCCGTAAAGATTTACGCCCGTCAGGCGGTTGTCGTTAAAACTTACATCACCTGAGGTGCTGATCTTAAAAGCTACAAATTTGGCACCCGGTGTACGTTCCTTGACCTGTTTTACTTCCTCGTATTTGGGTGTGGGGCGATTTACATATTTCCACCACGCATATCCCGGCCCCCCGGTATAGTCCCATTTGTCTATGAAAATGGTATTGTTGCCTAGTGACTTGACCTCATTCTGGATATTTTGTTCCAGGCTGTTTACAGTTGCCAGCACGCTGATGATGCAAAATATGCCGATAGTAATGCCAAATAGGGAAAGAAAGGTGCGGAGCTTATTCTTCCATAATTCAAGCAGTGCCATTGTGAAACTGCTACCAACGATCTCAAATGTCCTTCGGAACATAGCACAAAGGTAGGGTACAAGTATTACCTTTGCAGCCTTTATGAAATATCATAACGAAATAGTGCGTCGCAGGACCTTTGCCATCATTTCTCACCCTGATGCGGGTAAGACCACCCTTACAGAGAAATTCCTGTTATTTGGAGGAGCCATCCAGGTGGCGGGTGCTGTAAAGAGCAATAAGATCAAGAAGCATGCTACCAGTGATTTTATGGAGATCGAGAGGCAGCGGGGTATCTCTGTTGCCACTTCGGTGATGAGCTTTGAATTCCAGGGTATCCTTATTGACCTGCTCGACACTCCCGGTCACAAGGATTTTGCTGAGGATACCTATCGGACACTTACAGCGGTTGACAGCGTTATTCTTGTAATAGACAGTGTGAATGGTGTGGAAGAACAAACAAGACGACTGATGGAAGTGTGCCGGATGAGAGATACACCGGTTATCGTATTCGTGAATAAAATGGACCGTGATGGTAAAAATCGCTTTGACCTGCTGGAAGAAATTGAAAAGGAGCTGAACATCGGCTTACATCCCATGACATGGCCTATTAACAGCGGTAAGGAGTTTAAAGGCGTTTATAATCTTCACAATAAAAGCCTTCGCCTGTTTATAGCCAATACCAAAGCAACAGATGAAGACGCGATCGCTATTTCTGACCTGGGTGAGGAGATACTTGACCAGAAGCTGGGAAGTAAAGATGCCAACCAATTGAGAGAAGATGTTGAACTGGTAGATGGGGTTCACGGAGAATTAAATGTGGAGGAATACCTGGCAGGTAAAGTTGCACCAGTATTCTTTGGTTCTGCCATCAACAATTTTGGTGTGAAGGAAATGCTGGACACTTTTATTACGATCGCACCAACTCCACGCAGCCGCGAGACTACGGTCCGAAAGGTAGATGTGGAAGAAGATAAATTGAGTGGCTTTATTTTTAAGATACATGCCAACCTGGATCCAAAGCACCGTGACCGGATCGCTTTCTTGCGTGTTTGTTCGGGTAAATTCGAGAGAAATAAGTATTTCCACCATGTACGTCTTGACAAGGAAGTGAGATTTTCCAATCCCTATTCTTTTATGGCCAGGGATAAGAGCATTATTGAGGATGCCTATGCAGGAGATGTAGTAGGATTATTTGATACCGGTAATTTCAAGATCGGCGACACACTGACGGAAGGCGAAGATTTTTATTTTACAGGTATACCTTCTTTTTCACCGGAGATCTTCAAAGAAGTAGTGAATAAGGATCCCATGAAAACGAAACAACTGGAGAAAGGGTTGCTGCAATTGACCGATGAAGGTGTGGCGCAATTGTTTACCCAATTTGGAGGAAATAAGAAGATCATTGGTTGTGTGGGGGAGTTGCAGTTTGAAGTGATCCAGTACCGGTTATTACATGAATATGGGGCTTCGGTACAATTCAACACACTTCCGTATTATAAAGCCTGCTGGCTTACCAGTACTGACCCTGCCAAATTGCTGGAATTCTCACGATTCAAGCAGGCTAATATTGGTGAGGATAAGGACGGGCATATGGTTTACCTGGCACAAAGCGAATGGTTCCTGAATACCGAAAGAAATAATAACCCGGACATTCAATTTCACTTCACTTCTGAGATTCACAAAGAATAGATTCCTTTATACCTTTATAACCTGTATAAACTCCAGATACCTTATTTATCGTGACACCCATGGTCCTCTTCAACACTCCCCGACTAACTGTCCGGCAATTCACAGAGAAGGATAAGGAGGATTTTTTCCAATTAAGCGGAAGTGAAGAGGTTATGCGTTATATCCGGCCGCCAAGTAAAAAGTCAGAAAGTGATCTTTTCCTTGAGGATACCATAGCCGACTACAGGAAGCAAGTGAACCGTGGTCGCTGGGCAGTGGTAGAGAAAGCAACAAAAAGACTGGTCGGCTCATTTGCAATAATCCCAATACCCTCCCAACCGGAAAAGACCCAATTAGGATACTCTTTTCTTCCCTCCGAATGGGGGAAAGGATATGCGACGGAGGTAGCTAAAGCGGGCCTCGCATGGTTCTTTGCGCATGATGAAGCATTGTTGATCTATGGTGTAACAGAAACCCCGAATGTAGCTTCGCAAAATGTATTATTGAAAGCGGGTTTCAAAAAAGATTCTTCTTTCCTGGAGAATGACAAGGAGTTATTGTTGTTTATTGCCTTGCGGGAAGATGCTTAAAAGTGAATGTTTACACCTGTATAATTGTGAGGCGAGATGCGCTTTAACTCTTTTTTGATTTCCTCTTTTATCTTTAAACGGTCTATGAATTGATGGATGGCCTTTTTATCGATCCTGTTATTTCCTCTTGTAAGATCTTTCAGTGCTTCATAAGGTTTATCAAAATTACTCCTGCGCAGGATGGTCTGGATGGCTTCAGCTACAACTGCCCAGTTATCATCAAGATCGGCGTATAGCTTATCACTGTTCACTACCAGTTTTCCCAATCCTTTTTCAACTGACCTGAAAGCAATGATCGTATGTGCGAATGGAACTCCCATGTTTCTCAATGCTGTTGAATCCGTAAGGTCACGTTGTAATCTTGAAACAGGAAGCTTGGAAGAAAGATGTTCAAAGATCGCATTAGCCATTCCAAGGTTGCCTTCTGCGTTTTCGAAGTCAATGGGGTTTACTTTATGCGGCATAGCAGAAGACCCAACTTCGCCTGCTTTGGTTCTTTGCGTAAAATATTCCATCGATACATATGACCACATATCCCTTGAAAGATCAACAAGAATATTATTGATCCGTTTCATGCAATCAAAATGCGCGGCCAGGTTATCATAATGCTCGATCTGTGTAGTGAATTGTTGCCTGTTCAAGCCCAATCGTTGCAGGAATTCATTACCAAATTTCACCCAGTCCACTTTTGGAAATGCAACATGATGAGCATTAAAATTCCCCGTAGCCCCACCAAATTTGCCTGTAAAAGGTATCCCGATAAATTGCTCTACCTGGTTTCGGATCCTTTCTACAAAGACCATCATTTCTTTTCCCAAACGCGTAGGGCTTGCAGGCTGTCCATGTGTATGTGCAAGCATGGGAATATCCTTCCATTCATTCGCAAGCAGGGCCAGTTGTGTATTAAGGTTGAGGATGCCAGGCAGGTATTCATATTCAATGGCATCTTTCCACAAAAGGGGGATAGCAGTATTGTTAATGTCTTGGGAAGTGAGTCCAAAGTGGACCCATTCTTTGAAGGCCCCGGCTCCGCATTTATCCAGCTCCTGTTTAATAAAATATTCAACAGCCTTTACGTCATGGTTGGTCGTGAATTCGATCTGTTTTATTTCCTGTGCATCCTCGGGCCCCAATCCTTCTTTCAGGTCCTGCAGGTGTTTTATTGCTTTGCCACTTAGTTTAAAGAATTTCTTATGGTAAAGGAAAAGCAGGTATTCCACTTCCACCATTACCCGGTACTTCATTAATCCATATTCAGAGAAATATTCATCGAGATGATGAACCTGTTTGCGATAACGGCCGTCGATGGGGGAGATAGCAGTAAGTGCGGTTATTTCCATGATCGAAATTGAAAGGCTTAGCTTTACCTTTGCCCCGCAAAAATAACCGAATTGGATAAGATTAAGGTTGGCATCGTTAATTACCTCAACACCAGGCCATTGATTTATGGTTTGGAACGCCCGCCTATCAGGGAAAAGATCGAATTGATAGGCGATTATCCAGCACGGTTAGTACCCATGCTTAAAAATGGAGAGATCGATGTGGGTTTAATACCTGTTGCAGCCATCAAACAGTTACCTGAGTACTGTATTATCGGCAACCATTGTATCGGCGCAGAAGGGGAGATCGCATCTGTTGCCCTTTTCAGTGAAGTACCAATGGAAAAAATTGAAACAGTATTACTGGATTACCAGAGCATGAGTTCTGTAGCGCTTCTGAAATGGCTGATGAAAGATTTCTGGGGGATCCATCCCAATATCATTACAACTACAGATGAACATTATAGGGATGAGATAAGGGGTACTACAGCAGGACTTGTCATCGGTGATCGAGCTTTGGAACAAAGAAGAATATCTTCCTATATATATGATCTTGGTTCAGAGTGGAAGGCTATCACCGGTCTGCCGTTTGTGTTTGCTGCCTGGGTAAGTATTCATCCACTTCCAGAAACATTCATAAAGGAATTTGATGAAGCAAATGAAATGGGTATGCAACATATAGATGAGATCGTTGCTGCCAATAATTTCCTGCTTTATGATCTTACCAAATACTACAAATTGCATCTCAGTTATCATCTTGATGCGGCCAAAAGAAATGCAATGAATAAATTTCTAACATTTATTGATTGATATGGCATATCTGCCTTACTGAGCCTTGTTTTATTCATATTTCTTTGTTAGGTTTATTAATTAAACCAACTACGATGCAAAAGAAACCCTTTGTTTCTTTCTGTCTCCTCTTGCTGCTTTGCATAACCAAGCAAACTTTTTCCCAGGCAGGCTGGATACCAACTGGAACAGACACAAGCTGTACTGGAGGGATAAGCTATTTTCAAAGGATCTATGGTGGAAATAAAGATGATTTTGGTTATGGCATTGTAGCTACCTCTGATAGTGGTTATATAATTGCAGGAAGAACCAACAGTTATGGAGGAGGAAATAGCGATGGATTGTTAATGAAAATTACTAAAAAAGGTGCAGTTGCCTGGAGCAGAGCTATCGGTGGAACTGGAGATGACGTATTTTATAACGTCATTCGTACTGCAGACAATGGCTATGTGGCAATCGGACAAACCAAGTCATATGGCAACCCAGCGGGTGATGCGTGGTTGGTAAAAGTAGATAACAATGGTAATCTTTTATGGGCAAGAAAATATGGTGATGGTAACCCTAATGGGGACATGGGCTGGCATTTGACACAACTTTCAGATGGGGGTTTTGCTTTATGTGGAGCTCATAGGTTTGCTCCAGCACAGACGGAAAGTTTTGTAGTCAGAACTGACAATTCAGGAAATGTATTATGGGCTCGGCAATATAGCATGAGCGGGAATTCGGATGAAGCATGGGGAATACTTGAAGATGGAAACTCCCTTATGGTTGTAGGTTTTTTCGTTGGGTCAACATTTTATGACAGTTACCTTTTGAAATTGGATAAGACAACGGGTAATATTATTTGGGTAAAGTCCTATGATGCGGAAAACCGAAGTACACAATTTGCAAAGATCGACAAAACAAATAATGGATACCAATTGCTTTCTATTGTTTCAAGCGATTACAATGGCACAAATCAACAGCAAGCGATCTGGAACCTAGGGATCGATGGTTCTGTTACAAACGTGAAAAAGTTAATCATACCTGGAATTACAACCAGCAGTGTTGGTTGGATGTCCCTTGCAGATGGAGGGTCAGTTATTACAAATAGTGAAAATACAAATTCAGCAGATGTGCTGATGACAAAAATGAATAGCACAGGTGCTATTGTTTGGTCAAAAAGATATATAAAGCCGGGTAAACAATTGGTCGCAACATTGAATTTTGGAGCAGAAGGAGGCTATGCAGGTATAGGTATTAATAATAACGCTGGTAGCCCAGTAGATAGTAATGACGTATATGTATTGCGTGTAGATACTACCGGGTATGCGGGGAATTGTACGGCATCTAACACTAATGATGTCTCGATCTCTAGTATTTCTTATTCATCTGGGACCATTAGTTTATCCACGGCACCTGACATTTCACTTAATAACACTCAAGTTTCTGTTAGCGCAGTAAACTTTCTTCCAAACCAATCTAGGATTTCTTGTTTTGATTGTGTGTTGCCAAATCCTATACCCCCAGTTGACACAGTCTGTGCGAATGGGATTGCCTTTTACCATAAGATCTATGGTGGTAATCGGGACGACATTGGTTTTGATCTTGCCACAATGAGTGACAGTGGTTATGTAATCTTAGGTCAAACTAATAGTGATGGTAACGGAGGTTATGATGGATTGGTTATGAAGTATAACAAAAAAGGTCAATTACAATGGGTCAAAGCTATAGGCGGAGCCGGAAATGATGTTTTTTATTCTGTACGAAAAACGGCCGATGATGGGTTTATTGCCTGCGGCCAAACTAAATCGTATGGAAACTCCGCAGGGGATGCCTGGTTGGTGAAATTCGATGGAAGTGGGAATATACAATGGTCTAAAAAATTTGGTGACGGTAATCCAGATGGAGAGGTGGCCTATGATGTAACTCAGTTATCCGACGGTGGGTATGCTTTAGTGGGTGCACATGCTTTTGCACCGGGAGTAACCCAGGGATTTGTAGTTCGAACGGATCTTAATGGAAATGCCTTATGGAGTAAACAATATGGCGCTTCTGGATCAGACGAACTTTGGGGACTTACAGAGGATGGAAATAATCTTGTTGTAACAGGATTTTATTCCGGAGCCTCATACTATGATGGTTATATTTTGAAATTAGATAAGGCAAATGGGAGCATTGTTTTAAATAGATATTACAAGGTTGATAGCCGAAGTACTATGATGGCGAAGATTCGAAAAACCAATTCAGGATACCAGATTTTTACCTTAGCAGGTGATGATTTTGTAGGCACAAACCAAAATACAGTAATAATAAATCTTGCCTCAGATGGCACAGTCCTAAATTCCAGAAAGCTCACTGTTACAGGATCAGTTACTGCTAGTTATGGATGGTATACATTCCCTGATGGAGGCTTTACAGCGATTACAAGTAGTGGTGGAAGTCTGGGAGAAATTTATGGCACACAAATAAATGCTGCAGGCAATATTGTTTGGTCTAAGAAATATTCGCAACCTGGTCAACAAGTTATTAGAAATATAGCATTGTCACCCCAAGGTGGTTACATTGGTTGTGGGTATAACACAAATTTGCCTTCGAATGTTGATAGTAATAATGTTTATGTTCTCAGGGTTGACAGCCTTGGAAATGCAGGAAATTGTTCTGGATCTAATACTGCGGACATTATAGTAAATAGTGCTTCGGTTTCTTCAGGAAGTTCTATAGTATCTGATCAGGGTAATGTAAATATCAACAACCCCGTTATTACTGTAGGAAATCAAAACCTGAATTTTTCTTATAATCTTTTGTGTTTTTATTGCCAGCCAAAGCCAACGGGAACGGCTCGACCTACTACCGATGGTATTATTCAACATACCCTTCGAATCTTTCCCAACCCTGTTTTTACTGGTTCAGTAACTGTTCAAATCAATGCTTCATATGATGACAAGGTTGTGGTCGAAGTGGTGGATATATCTGGCAATAAATTGGCAACCTTTCCATCTCGAGAAATTGTAAAAGGTTTAAATCGTTTCAACCTGACTTTACCACAAAGTGCTCAAAGATATTCCAACCTTTTCCTAAGTTTTTATTTCAAAATATATACAACATCTTCACAGGTGTTCATAATGCATAATTAACCTAAACTGATTGTATGAAATTATTACTCCGACAACTGGTTTTTATTGTCTTTATTTTATCGATGACAATTAGCTGTAAAAAAACTACTACTACTACTGGCCCCGCCGGGGCAACAGGCCCAGCCGGCGCAACTGGTCCTGCAGGTCCTGCAGGACCAACCGGGCCCACGGGCCCTACCGGACCCCAGGGGCCGCAAGGCCCCCAGGGCCCTGTAGGGACTGCCAACGTCATTTATTCCCATTGGACAAACAATTCATCATGGACAATTGATGGGTCAACCGGGCTTAACAATTTTAATATAACCACATCTTCTCTTACCCAAAATATATTAAGCGGCGGGACATTGCTCGTCTACTGGGCAGTTTTGGGGGATACCGTAACACATGTACGAAACCTTCCTTTTACAGAATTGATTGGCGGTAATACTTATTTTCATAATCCACGATATTCGATCGGAAATATTTTGATTGAAACCAGTAACCTGAATATGTCCATCACCAACAGGTATCGTTATATTTTGATACCAGGAGGGGTAGTTGGAAGGGTTTCCCCTGATGTGGATCTCAGTGATTACCGGGCAGTCTTAAGAAAATACAACATCCCTGAATGATCAGGCCTTTGCTGCATTAATATCGCTGGACATCATTTCGTTAACAAGTTGCTGAACATCGCATGAGGGTTGCCATTTCAATTTCTTCCTCGCTTTTGTGGCATCGCCTAATAGTTGGTCAACTTCAGTAGGCCGGTAATAGCGTTCATCAACAGAAACAACAACCTGCCCTTTTTCCAACTGGTAAAGAGGATCGTTGCATTTTACTACTTTCCCTTTTTCCTTGACACCTTCACCTTCAAAAACTACTTCAATTCCACAATAAGCAAAAGACTTTATTACAAACTCTCTTACAGTTGTACTGATGCCTGTAGCGATCACGTAATCTTCAGGCTTATCTTGTTGCAAGATTCGCCACATGGCATCAACGTAATCTCTGGCATGTCCCCAGTCTCTTCTGGCATTCAAATTTCCCAGGAAAAGGGTCTTCTTTTTCTTTAAGACGATCTCTGAAACGGCCCTTGTGATCTTCCGGGTAACAAAAGTTTCTCCTCTTACAGGACTTTCATGGTTAAAAAGAATACCATTACAGGCAAACATATTATATGCTTCCCGGTAATTTACCGTGATCCAGTAGGCATATAATTTGGCTACTGCATAAGGAGAACGAGGGTAAAATGGGGTTTTTTCATTTTGCGGAACCTCCTGAACAAGGCCATATAATTCAGAAGTAGAAGCCTGGTATATCCTTGTCTTATTTTCCAAACCCAATATTCTTACTGCTTCCAGCATGCGCAGGGCCCCCATGCCATCAACATTGGCTGTATATTCTGGCGTTTGGAAACTGATATGCACGTGGCTCATAGCACCAAGATTATAGATCTCGTCTGGTTGCACCTGTTGCACAGTATGAAGTATACCCATGGAATCTGTGAGATCACCATAATGAAGGAATAAGTTCACATTATCTTCATGAATGTCCTTATAAAGGTGGTCGATACGATCTGTATTAATAAGGGAGGACCTGCGGCGAATGCCATGTACTTCATAGCCTTTACTTAATAATAGTTCAGCGAGATAAGCGCCATCCTGCCCGGTAATTCCTGTGATCAATGCCTTTTTTTTCATTCGGTTGCCTTTTATATGCAAGGCGGCAAAAATACAATTTTGCAGCATACCACATTAGATACTAAGTTTGCAACCATACTTTTACAATTCCTTTTAAGATGGCAGAAACCCTTGGTTCCCTTTGTGATAAACTCACAATTTTAAAGCTCAAGCAATATCACAGTGAGGATGCGGACAGGCTCAAAAGCCTGGGGCAGCAGGAAACTCAACTCAAACAGGAGATAGATGAATTTGTGGGTCATGCTATCAACGGGCATATTCCCCCGGACCGCCTTACTTTTTCTGCCAACAAAGTATTCAAAAAGGAAGGCAACGAGACCAGGAATATAACCGGAGCAATTGGTGAAGTATTTGCAGAATTGGCCCGCGTTAATTGTGACCTTTGGCATGAGCAGGAAAAAGTATATGAATTTGAAAAGGTAAAGAACAATGAAAAGGATGCTGTTATAAAAAGGCTGGCAATCCTGAACCTGGAACGCAATAAATGCATCGATGCGATTGACCGTCAATTCCAGTCAGCGATCATCGCCAAAAACCAGGCATGAAAAAAGCAATTGTTTTCGGTGTCAATGGCCAGGATGGATATTACCTCCGGAATTTACTGGAGCAAAAACAGGTGGAGGTGATCGCCATCTCAAGGTCTTTTGGCAATTGGGTGCAGGGAGATATCGGTGACAGCGGCTTTGTAACAGATCTGATCAAAAAACATCAGCCCGACCAGGTCTTTCACCTGGCAGCCCATTCTTCCGTGGCGCACGAGTTATTGCAGGAACACCAGCACAGCATTTTGAACGGAACCTTGAATGTATTAGAAGCTGTTTACCAGTTTTCAAAAGGTTGCAGGGTTTTTATCACTGGAAGCGGGCTTCAATTCAAGAATATAGGCGAACCCATTACAGCTACTAATGAATTTTATGCAGGAGATAGTTATTCTTTGGCCAGGATTCAATCAGTTTACGCAGCACGCTATTATAGAAGCAAAGGCCTGATGGTCCACGTGGGCTACCTGTTTCATCATGATAGTCCTTTCCGTAAACCCGGACATATCAATCACAGGATAGCAGAGGCTGCAAAAGCATATAAAGGCGGCTCGCCCTTATCTTTGGAAATAGGAGATACCACTGTTGAAAAAGAATTTGGGTTTGCAGGCGATATTGCTGCGGGGATCCTCCGTCTTAGTTCACAGGACATGGTTGCGGAAGCCTGTATTGGGACAGGAAAGGCCTACCCAATAATAAAGTGGCTGGAACTATGTTTTGAAAAAGCTGGAGCTGATTGGAGAGACCATGTGACCAGCAAAGAAAATTATGTTCCAGGGTTTAAACGACTGGTTAGTGACCCTTCAGTGATGCACCGGATTGGATGGCAGGCAAAAGTTGGAATAGAAGAACTTGCTGAAATGATGATGAATTCGTGACCCAATGCAAGAAACTCCAAAAAAAATATTGTTGGGAATGCTGGTCTCCAATGGAGATTGCCTGATGGCAACAGTATTGGCGAAGCAAATAAAAAAAGATTTTCCCGGCGCAGAACTTACCTGGGCGATCAGTAATTTCTGCCGCCCAATGATCGAGAACAATCCTTATGTCGACAAGATCTGGGAGATCGCATTAAGTTCTAAACAAGCCGGCCTGAATGAAGAGTGGCATAGTTTCCGGAAGGAAGCAATGAAAAGAAAAGAAGCTGGCGAATTTGACGAAGCCTTCTTCACACAGATCTACCCTGATAATGTTTCTCATTTTGATGGTTCTACCCGGGGAACTATCTATGGTGCATATCCCTATCCGGTAACAGTAGATGCAAGACCTGTTCTCCAGTTAACATCAGCAGAGAAAAATAAGGTCAGGGAATATGTAACGTCGAACAATTTCGAAAAATTTACCAGCGTCATATTAATGGAGTGCTCTTCTTTTAGCGGCCAATCTTTTGTTGATTCCGCCTGGGCACTGAAGGTTGCGCACAAACTTGTAAATGAATTTGAAGATCTCGCTATTGTTGTTTCGACACATGAAAATTTGAACAGTGATCACAAAAGGATACTAATAGCTAATTCGATCAGTTTGCGCGAAAATGTTGAATTGAGCCATTATTGCAGTTTGCTTGTAGGTTGTTCCAGCGGGGTAACCTGGAGTACTGTTAGCGAGGAGGCAAAGCGGTTGCCAATGGTTCAATTTTTAAATCGCGTGATTGGGTTTAGTTTCGCATCTGTTGTTTATGACCATGAGCGGTGGAGTTTAAGCACCGCGGACATACTTGAAACTACCAATCCATCAATAGAAGATGCTGTCAAATTGATCAGCTTTGTTTTGAAAAACGGGATAGGCCCTGCGAAAGAAAGATACCATCAGCAATTAAGACCAAGAGATCTGTCTATGTTGAAGTACGCTTTTATGTTCCTTAGAAAAGGATCAGTTTCCCGCTCGCTGGGAATAATTAAAAGGTTTACAAAAAGAAAATACTTGGGTAAGGGCAGGTCCTAAAATTCTTTAAATGGGTAGGCATCCTTTCGACAAAAGATCGTGTTGATATAAGTATCGGCATAAATAAAATATCCCTGGTCAAGGAGATAGCCGATCAGCTCTTCATTCTTTGTTTCCTTGTCATTTGCAGTATAACCGATGGTTTCTACACAAAATACTTCAGGCCTGAACTGGTGCATATCGATCATACGAAGGATAGCAAGGTCCAGTCCTTCTACATCGATAGATACCAGGTTGGGATGAGGTGAGAAATATTTTACTATTACCTCGTTGATATTGACCAGGGCTACTTTGATCACTTTTTCCACATTATATTTTCCAACCTGGCTATTCCCTGTTGTTTCCCAAAACATAGCCTCTTCCTTTGAAAAAGTACCCAGGCCGTTTGCTTCCTTTGGAAACAAATAAAAATCTGCTTCGGTTTGCTGGTCAAAAGCAACGCCGGCATGTAAGGAAATGTCGCGGGGGCGTTTCTTTTTGAATTCATTGTAAAGATGAATATTAGGCTCAATGCAAACCCCCTTGCTACCTTTTGAATAAAGAAGGTAGGTATTGCTTATGCTGAACGCTTCATTGGCGCCGATGTCCAGGTAGGTGGGATGAGTGATCTTCAGCCGGTGAAAAAGATCCTTAAGCATGATGTCCTCACCATTCTGCGAATAGCTAAGCCTGCTATAAGGATAAGCAGCTGTATAGATCCTTCTTATAGTTTTCTCAATGAAGAGCCGCATATAGCCGGGATTTATAATAATAACGCACTATTCTGAAATAATATTTGTCTAGTTTTTTTCGGATCGATCCGCTCTTTGTTAAAGAAAGATGGATCATTTTCTCAGGGTTTGTCCGGACCGCTGGCTTGTCCTTGCGAAGTGAAAATAACATTTCCCCGAATAGCCGCTGAAAACTATCCCTGGACCAGTCTTTCTTGATCTGTTTTACAATAGGAGCGGTTGTTTCGATCGCTTGTTTCAAACTGAGTTCAGGATAAGGTTGGATATACCTGGTGATATGCCGGAAAGTTGAATTTTTTGAAATTGCCAATGGTCTTTCACTGCTGATTGCCTGGTCAGTGGTTGCGGCCAATCCGGCCATATCCCTGTCATACAAAAAACAATTCAGCGTGTTCTCGCTGCACCAATGGATCAACTCTTCCTTACTCATAAATGCATGTGTTACCTGCACCTCAATACCTGGTTTAGCTAGGGAAATACATTGCCTTGCCAGTTCCTGTGCATACCCATGACTGGAATCAGTATAAGTGCCGTGTGGAATGTTGATCCGAACCAATGCTTTTTCAAATTCCTTATTGACAGCGGCCACCACGTGTTCAAATCCTTTCCCTTTAGTGGCAAAGCCAAAACTTCCGATCACAGGAACCTCTTTCTCTGATGTATCGAGCAGGCCGTTATAATCATCAAGTGGTCTTGGAAAAATGAAGACCTTTTTATGTTTCAAGGTCATCGAAGGATCCAGAACACAATAAAAATCAAAATCAAATGGCGAGCAAGCTACAAATGGATCATTAGGCAGCACTTCGAGAATAATTGTTCCTTTTAATCCAGGTAGTCTTTTAATGGACCTTGTATCAAGCCATGAGGTTGTGATAAAATGATAATTGAAAAAATAAAAATCATAGCCGTAGGGAATATCCAGGTTTTCCTTATCCAATTCTCGGTAATCCAGTTGGAAGGCACTAGAATCTTTTATACATTGATAAACCATGAGGCCGGATTCATGGATGCTGCAAATAGCTGAAGGGGTATTTAAAAAAAGGCCTTTCATTCCACGATCACACAATTTCTATATATGGTAAAGGAAATATGAATTTACCCCCGCTGGCCCTGTATTCCTTTTCCCTTTCCAAAATACTATTCCTGAAATGCCAGGGTAAAACGAGCATGTAATCGGGTTTTTGGGCTTTTGCTTCTGCCTCCGATATGATTGGGATCAGAGTTCCCGGCGTATAGGACCCAAATTTCTGTTCATTCACTTCAGCAATAGCATCCAAATAGTTTGTATCTATCCCACAATATTGAAGTAATACATTCCCTTTTGTGGAAGCTCCATAACCGATTATCTTTTTGCCATCCCTTTTTAATTGCCCCAGGAGCGAAATAAGGCTTTCTTTGTGTGCCTCAACTTTCTTCGCAAATTCAAGGTAAGGCGTTGCTGTGTTTAAACCCATCTTTATTTCTTCTTCCAGCATCCAGTTAATGACTGCTGTGTTGGCTTTATAATTGGCTTCCTGCCGACAAACAGTCAAGGCAAAACTCCCTCCATTCATATCATTCATTTCAATATCAATGATGCGAAGCCCTGCTTTATCCATGATATATTTTACGGAGATCAGCGAATAATATTCCAAATGCTCCTGGCAGATGGTATCATAAGAATGTGTGCGCAACATGGAAGGGAGGTAGCTCTGTTCGAAATGCCATATACCATCAGGCGCTAAAACAGAAGCTATGTCTTTTGCAAACTGTACAGGATCCTCCAGGTCATAGAACATGGCGATGGATGTTACAACCTTGGCCTTATCATTCGGGAACACTTTTTTGAAATTTGCTGCCGAAAAGAAATCAGGCACCAATTCTATATCATCTGTATAAAATGACCTGAATTTATTACCTGTGGGGTCAATCCCGATTCGACGAAGCTGGGAAGGATAACATTTTAGCGAAGTAGCATCATTACTGCCTATGTCAAGAATAATATCACCAGGGTTTGTATCGATCTTCCTAAGCAGGTAATTGACCTTATTGCGAAGGTGGTTGACCATGTGTTGGTTCAAGCCTGAGCGGTATCCGTAATTATCGCCATACATTTCTTCAAGACTATAGGATTGCTTCATTTGCACCAATCCGCTGTCGGGACACCATACCATATCCACTGGCCCTTTGGTCACCTGCTGACCTTTATTGGTTGGAAATACACCAGTGAGGTATTGCTCGCCCAATGAGAGGATCTGCACCAGGTTTTCGCTTCCACTGATCCTGCATTTTGTGATCTCTTTATACATTAATTTTACCCCTTTTGAGGCTGCAATATTAAGCCATTTTACCCTCTTGTGTAATGACGCTATCCATTATTATAATCAACTATAACAGCTTTAAGCTGACATCTGACTGCATTCGGTCGGTGTTAGCGCATAAAGGCTCCATGGATACCGAGGTCATATTGGTCGATAATGCCTCCCCTGAATGCGACCCAAACAGGTTCCTGCAGGAGTTTAGCAGTATCAAACTGGTGAAAAGTGACCGTAACGGTGGATTCGCGTATGGTAACAACCTGGGTATTCAACAGGCTTCCGGTGAATATGTCCTTCTGCTAAACAGTGATACGATCCTTACAGAAAATAGCCTTGAAAGGTCTATAGACTTTATTAAACAAAGGCCGGGAACAGGAGTCGTGGGTTGCAGGATGACCTTTCCTGATGGCCATATTCAATATACTGCGAGAAGATTCAGGAGCATCAGCTGGGAACTGCTGGACTTTTTTCGCTTTATTCCATGGATGATGCCTTATCCCAAGAGGTCGAAACGAATGCTTGGAAAATATTTTCGCCATGACAAGGATATGGAGTGCGACTGGTTGAATGGCGCCTATTTTCTTTTTCCTCGTAAGATAATTGGTGAATTACCAGGTAATAAACTGGATGATCGTTTCTTTATGTATGGAGAAGACCAGTTGTGGTGCGAGCAAATAAAAAAGCTGGGTTATAAGAACCAATTCTTTGCGGGCACTTCAATTATACATATCAATAGCGGTAGCACAGAGTTGAAAAAACAACTGGCCTTGCGAAAAACAATGATGAAACATGAATTGGCCATCATGAAAGAAAGAAAGGGCAGGGGTGTTTACTATTTCTTCTTTAAATGTATTTATGTCGCCAAGGAAGGGACAAGAAATCTTATAAAAGGGATACTATTCCGGTTGACGGGTAAGATGCTTCGTTGACTGAAGCAGGTTATCTATTATGTTTTGCCAGTTATACAATTGGTAATAGGCAGCTGGAGTGGTGATCTCCTTTGACGAGTTGTTGACGATCTCATTAGCAAATGAATCCCAGTCGTTGTCCGGTACGATCACTAATTTCTCACCACAGGCATTCTTATAGATACCTATAGCACCTGTAGTAGTTGAAATCACTGTAGTGCCATAACCAATGGCCTCTACCATCTTGGTTTTTATGCCGCCACCCGAAAGCACCGGGTTTAATAAAATATCTGACGCCTTGCAATAACTGTCTATTTCACTTGTAAATCCCGCATAGATGATATTCTTTCGGCCATTTAATGCTGCGATCTGTGCTTCCGGAAGATCTTTGCCACAGATGAGTATCCTATAACTGAACCCTGCCCTGGTTTCCAATTTTGGATCGATATCTTTTATTATGGCATTCACGGCATCTATATTGGGTTTATAGCTCAGCAGGCCGTTAAAAAATAAAATACGCTCGTCCTCACCTATACCATGTTTTTCCTGTATCATCTTTCTGCAGGCATCCCTGTCACCGGGAGGTGAATTGTTATCAATTCCAAAAGGGAGGTCGATACATTTTGGAGCTTCTATCTTCCAGCGATCAATTGCGAATTGTTTATCCTCGGGTGTTATAAAAAATATGCCATCGGCCTCTTTAAATGCTCTTCTTTCATAATGCTCCAGGATGGGCCACCACCATTTTCCCATGCTTCGAAAACGTTGGTATTCGATATTGTGTGTGTGTATGATACTGGTAATGCCAGTTCCTGCCCTGACCTTTTTCGCGAGCCACCAATAATAAGGATGTTCCCAGATCACTGTATCATAACTTCCTTCCTTGACGAGGGCACTGATCTTTTTCACAAGACTGCTATCATAGTACCTTGACCTTGCCTCTTTTAGGAAGTGGATCAACTGGTAGGTTGTAGCAAGATTTATATCATTCGCAGGTACGCTTAATACTGTCAGGTTTACCTTCGATCCCAGGTGATGGAAAAATTGGGCTATGAATTTCTGCCCACCGGAATGATAGGGTAAAAAGGAGTAGGGCGCTATGGCCAACACTTTTTTCACGCAGTCCTTTTCCTGCCTTGCCACCAGGCCATGAACAAACCGCCCAATAATGCAATAAGCGTTAGGATAGAACCAATGAACATGTATTGATTTCCTTTTTTCACTGATTCAGGTTCAAAAACAAAACGGATCGTATGTTTTCCGGCAGGTATCGATAAGCCACGCAGGATATAGTCGGCGTTCACATAATTCGTTTTCTTACCATCGATATAGGCATTCCATCCTACCGGGTAATAGATCTCGCTAAAAACGGCAAAACCATTGACCGATGCATTGGAACTGTATTCGATCGCATCATTATCAAAATGGGTCATGGTTATCGATGCAGCAGAATCCCATTGAGGTTGGGAGAGCTGTGGGAGCAATGAACTTTCCACCACCGCAGTATCCTTCAGGCTTGTTGTTCCCAGGAATTGAAGGGCCTCCACTCTTCCGTTTACAAGTAAGACCTTTTTTACAAACCAGCAGTTGCCATAGGCCTCTGTATTTTGAACGACAGATTCCTGGCCAGATTGCTGCTCCGGAACGATGACATACTTGGTATTGAGCATATTCAGGATTTGTGGATTGGGTCTTTGCCGTAAATACTTTTCTATAATGTCCTGGTAGGTCCTTAGCTTGGCTGGGTGATATCCTCCCACTGATTTATGAAAATAGGAAGTGCGGGAGTCATTATAGGTGTCTGCAGCCATATTGAACACCCTGTAATTGGGATCTTTATCTTTTAGAATTTGCTGGTCTACAGCAGAAGGAGCGAAATTCATTCCATCGTATTCATCAGAAGCGACATAATTATCATCTTTCAGGTAACCCTTGCTTTCTACAGTGAGTTCTACAGTACTGATCACGAGGATCACCAGTGCTGCCAGCCATGGTTTCAACGTATTTTTCATATACAACCATAGAACACCCACTAGTATCGATGCAAATAATAATGTCCTGAGTACCTGTCCTCCAAACAATGATTGCCTGTCTGCCTTTAAACCGGATACGATCAACCGCCCCATTTCATCAGAGCCATTTTTGTCTGTATAGCCGGCAATGATCATATGATCGATAGGGGAGGAATAATCCATTGCCAGGTATATCAATGCCAGCAAACCCATGACTCCGCCAAATATATAAAGCAGCTTTTTGAAATTCTCATTCAACCATACACGGCCCTGTTCTGCAAATAATTTTTGCATGGCAAGAACGGCCATGATACCAATTGTCAATTGAGGTATCACTTGTGCAAATGCAGGTGATCTGAATTTATTATAAAGCGGGAGATGCTCGAAAAGGAAAACATTGAATGCCGGGAAGTTCTTTCCCCAAAACATGAATACACCCAACACGGTAGCGGCCAGTAGCCCCCAGCGAAGGGGATGCCTGACTATAAAGAAACCAAGAAGGCCAAACAAGAAAATAAAGACTCCGAGGTAAGCAGGACCGGCGGTTGATGGTAATGCACCCCAATACCGTGGCAGCGAATCGGCCGCCTGTATGGCCTGACTTTCCTCAACACCTTTGGCCGTCAGTTTCTTTACAACGGCAGAATTTTCACCAACTGTTTTTGAAGTACTGCCGCCGAATGATTCCGGCATGAGCAAGGTCAATGCTTCCGCCTTACCAATACTATATTCAAATGCATAGCTTGTATCTAAGCCTGTGGTCTTTATTGCTTTTACTGAATCACCCAGTATTTCGACATCCTTACCATTCCGCATGGTATACTTGCTGTATTCAGAAGTTGTTTTTAATACAAGGGCGTTGCTCATCACTCCAATAAATGCAGCGACCACTAAAATGGCAGCCGATATCCCAATATGCCTCCAGTCTTTTTCCCTGATCCATTTCACCAGGTAGCCAATGCTCAAAAGAGTTGCGATCAATATAAAATAATAGGTCACCTGCAGGTGGTTGACCCCTATCTGTTGGTAAGCACCGAATGTTGTTAGTGCTAAACCCAACCAATACATCTTTTCATACGTGCAAATGATGCCAGCCAATAATAATGGCATAAAAGCTGTGGCCAGCATTTGTGTATCATGGCCCGCAAAGACGATAACGGCATTGTAAGTGGAGAAGGAATAAGCCAGTGCGCTGATCATAGCTAGTAAGGGGCTGATCCCTAACGCGAGGCAAAGGATATAGAAACAAATACAGGCAAGAAAAAAGAAATTGACCGGTTTGGGTAAACCTAACGAAATTATTTTACTGAGGTTCGGCATTACTGATCTTCCCTCCATTGCTACCTGGTAATTGGGCATCCCGCTGAATAGATTGGGGTTCCATAAAGGAAAATGGCCATGTTCCTTCTTATATTCAAAAGAATTCTGTGCCATACCTTTCCAGCCTACATTATCATGTTGCACAAGCACATTCCCCTCAAGTGCAGGTTTGCAGAATAATACTGAAACGATCAGGAATAATACTATGGCAAGGAAATGAGGTAATAATTTTTTCAGCAGGGGATTTTTCATTCTTTGTATTACTTGTTTAAGTTGACAAAATAATGCTATTTTTCCGAAACCCTAAACGCTAACCTTTAAACATTACATGCCATTGAGCTGGCTTAAATTCCTTTCCCGGCTTTCTTTCATTTGCGGAATCCTGTTTCTCGCATCTGTTTCCCTGCTGATCAAAAATTGGCTGACCGATGAAGTAGCCATTTCAACAATTGTGACGATCGGGTATGCGATGGGTATGATCCTTTTTCCGCTGGTGAACCTTTGTTATCTTTTTGTGTTTATCGTTAAGCGAAAGTTAAGGGTGTATGTGCCCTTATGGCTTATTCTCTCGAATATTTTGTTTCTTTTGGCTCTCATATTTTTTATATTTTACCTGAATGGTCCAGCATATCATCAAAAGTAGACCGACCAAACTTTTTCTAGGCATTTCCGCTTTCTTTGTAGCCAATGCCCTGATAGCAGAGTGTATTGGCGGGAAGATATTTTCCTTAGAGAAAGTGTTTGGGCTTAACCCTGCAAACATTCACCTGTTTGGACAAAGTGGATTGTCATTCACGCTTACTTGTGGTGTATTATTATGGGCCCTTGA
>Ga0157370_10002127_pt1 | contig 24184 bp, 19 predicted proteins | sample C35metaG_FD_113463 | JGI IMG/M metagenome (GOLD analysis project Ga0157370, IMG submission 113463) | Corn rhizosphere microbial communities from Kellogg Biological Station, Michigan, USA - C3-5 metaG | ecosystem: Host-associated > Plants > Roots > Rhizosphere > Soil | place: USA: Michigan...
AAATGGGTGGAAGGAACTTTCGCGTTGCGGTGCCATGGAAGACAATGTTCCCTACAGAATCTTTTGAACTCGCAGAGAGGATCGGTTTTAGCGACGCAATGGCACATAAAATCAAAATTGCTATTCAGCAGGTGACGAAATTAACTCGGTCCCAGAAATGAAGCCAACAAGGGGATCATCAATGGGAATGAAACTGTCACTGGCCGGCGCAAGCACTGCGATTGGGCTCCTGCTTTCGAACCAGGCCTTCGCGCAAACTGCTGAAGTCATGCACTATTGGACAAGCGGAAGCGAGGCCGCCGCCATCAAAGTCATCGCCGATGATGTCGCCAAGAAGGGTGGTACCTGGAAGGACAGCCCCGTCACGGGCTATGAAGCCGCCCGCGCGGCTGTTCTCAGCCGTCTCGCTGGCGGTGACGCGCCGACTTCGATGGTCGTCGATCTCGGCGAAATCAAGCCGTTGGTGGAACAAGGCATCCTGGCCCCAATCGACGACGTTGCCTCCACCAATGGCTGGCAGACGTTCTTCCCGAAACTGGTTGTCGATAATGCAAGCGTCGATGGCCACCTTTATGCCGTTCCAATCGACATCGGTACCGCTAACTGGATGTGGTACTCGACAAAGGTTCTCAACGATGTCGGCGTCAAACCGCCGGCAACTTGGGACGAGTTCTTCGCGGCTGCCGACAAGATCAAGGCCAAGGGCTACATCCCGCTCGCCTTTGGGGGGCAAGCCTGGCAGGAAGCTCTCGTCTTCCGCTCGATCATGATCGCGACCGGCGGAAACAAGTTCTACACAGACGTCTACACGAAGCATGACGTCGATGCCGCCGGCGGGCCGTTGATGGTCAAGTCCTTCGAGACTTTCGCCAAGCTGCGCGGCTATGTCGACGACGGCAACACCAACCGCAACTGGAACGATGCCACCAACATGGTCATCACCGGCAAGGCTGCGATGCAGATCATGGGCGACTGGGCCAAGGGCGAATTCCAGGCCGCCAATATGACGCCTGGCAAGGACTACGGCTGCGAACTGGCTCCCGGTACCAACGGCGTGCTGAATATCGTTTCCGACACCTTCGTCTTCCCGGTCGGCGATAAGCCCGAACAGGTCGCGGCCCGCAAGCTGCTGGTCGACGTCATGATCGACCCGCGAACCCAGGTGGCTTTCAATACCGTCAAGGGCGCCCTGCCGCCGCGCCTCGACGCAAATCTGAAGGATGCGGACATCTGCACCCAGAAGGCAGCGGCGCTGCTCAAGGACCAGAACGCGCTCGCCCCGAACGCCGAACTCTCGTTCAGCAGCGAAACCGTCGGTGCGATCAAGGACCTAGTAACCCAGTTCTGGAGCAATCCATCGATGACGCCTGCCGATGCAGCAAAGCAGTATGCCGATATCGTTGCACGGAACTAAGTCCTGCCAATAGTCTCTGCTGCCCCGGCACGGTTGCCGGGGCAGTTTTCGTCAATGAGTTGCGGTGTCGACCAACAGGGGCAACTGATGTTTAAGAAGAACCTGGCAGCCAAGCTGACGCTTGTGCCCAGCGCCGTGGTCATCGCCGTTTGTTTCTACGGCACGATCCTCTGGACGCTTTATATCTCGCTGACGCATTCGACGATGCTGCCGAACTATAAGTTCTACGGCTTCGGCCAGTATGCGACGCTGCTGTCCATGCCGCGCTGGCATACGGCCTTTGCCAATATGCTGATCTTCGGCAGCCTCTTCATTGTCGGCTCGCTCGTCATCGGCACGACGCTTGCCGCATTGCTCGATCGCAACGTCAAGGCGGAAGGCCTCTTCCGCGTCTTCTTTCTCTATCCGCTGTCCATGTCTTTCGTCGTCACTGGCCTTGCCTGGCAATGGCTCTTGAACCCCACCACTGGCGTCGAAGCCCTGGTGCGCAGCTTCGGCTGGCAGGATTTCAGCTTCAACTGGCTGGCAAGCCCGGAAAACGCGATCTACGCCGTTTCGATCGCCGCCATCTGGCAGTCCTCGGGGCTCGTCATGGCCATCATGCTGGCTGGCCTGCGCGGCATCGACAGCGACATCTGGAAAGCAACCAAAATCGACGGCATTCCCGTCTGGCGCTCCTATATCAGCATCGTGCTGCCGATGCTGCGGCCGCTAATCCTCACCTGCGTCATCCTGCTGGCGACCGCCGTGGTCAAAAGCTACGACCTCGTCGTCGCCATGACCGGCGGTGGCCCCGGCATCAGCACCGATGTCCCCGGCAAGTTCGTGGTCGACCTGCTGTTCCAGCGAGCCAATATCAGCACGGCCGCCGCTGCCGCAATGCTGATGCTGCTGACCGTGATCTGCGCGCTTTCGCCCTATGTCTACATCGAGCTCAAGAGGCAGAAGCGATGACTGCGACCCCTCTCGCCCCCACCCTCGTCTATACCGTGCCGCGCTCCAGCAGCATACGGCCTGGCCGCATACTCCTCTACGTCATCCTTTCGCTGGCGCTGGTCTATTATGCGATCCCGCTGTTGCTGGTGATCTCGACGTCGTTGAAAACCGCTGAGGAGCTGCGCAACGGCAATATCTTCACCCTACCCCAAAGCCTGAATTTCGATGCCTGGACGAAGGCGTGGATGACGGCCTGCACCGGGATCGAATGCAACGGTATTCACGGCAATTTCTGGAATTCCGTCGAAATCGTCGTTCCGAGTGTCATCCTCTCGATCCTATTCGGAGCGCTCACCGGCTTCGCCCTGTCACAATGGCAGTCGAAGCTCAGCCGCGTCATCCTGCTTTCGCTGATGCTCGGCGCCTTCATCCCCTACCAGGTCATCCTCTATCCGCTGGTGCGCATCTTCAGCAGTGTCGGCCTCTATGGGACGCTCCCGGGGATCATCCTGATTCACATCATTTTCGGGCTGCCCTACATGGCGCTGCTTTTCTTCAATTTCTACCAGGGCGTACCGCCGGAACTTTCGAAGGCAGCCAAGATGGACGGCGCCGGCTTCTTCACGATCTTCTTCGAGATCATGCTGCCGATGTCGGTCAACGTCCTCGTCGTCGCCATCATCATGCAGGCGACCGGCATCTGGAACGACTTCCTGCTGGGCCTGATCTTTGCCGGGCGAGACCACCTGCCGATGACGGTACAGCTGAACAACATCGTCAATACAACGACCGGCGTCAAAGAGTATAATGTGAATATGGCCGCGACCTTCCTGACCGCGCTGCCGCCGCTTCTCATCTACATTCTCTCCGGACGCTATTTTGCGCGCGGCCTCGCAGCCGGCGCAGTGAAGGGCTAATGCAATGACACAGATTTCCGTTATCGAAGCCAACAAGTCCTTCGGGCCGCAGCACATCCTCCGCGATATCAATCTCCACGTCGACAGCGGCGAGTTCATCGTGCTGCTCGGTTCCTCCGGCTGCGGCAAGTCTACGTTGCTCAACGTCATTGCCGGCCTTGAGGATCTCGACACTGGCAGGATCATCGCCGGCGACCAGGACGTGACGAACGTCGATTCCAGCCGTCGCAACATGTCGATGGTGTTCCAGTCCTACGCGCTCTATCCGACGATGACTGTGCGTAGAAACCTCGGCTTTGGACTGCGCGTCAACAAGGTGCCGAAGGCCGAAATCGCCAAGCGTGTCGAATGGGCTGCCAACCTGCTACAGCTGACGCCGCTTCTCGACCGTCGTCCCTCGCAGCTCTCCGGCGGCCAGCGCCAGCGCGTGGCGATCGGCCGTGCTCTCGTGCGCCGCAGCCCGGTCTGCCTGTTCGACGAGCCGCTCTCCAACCTCGATGCCAAGCTGCGCACCGAAATGCGTCTGGAAATCAAAAAGCTGCACCAGGAGCTGCGCAGCACGATCGTCTACGTAACCCATGATCAGATCGAGGCCATGACGCTGGCCACGCGGGTTGCCGTCATGAAGGGTGGCAAGATCGAGCAGTATGCCACGCCGGACGAACTCTACGAGAAGCCCGAAACCCTCTTCGTCGCTGGCTTCGTCGGTTCGCCCAGTATGAACCTGCTTTCCGCCTGCATCCATATCGAGGACGGCGAACCCATGGCGATATTCGGCGACCGCCAGCTGCCCATCGATGCCTACCCGTTCCGCCAGCCGGCCGTAAACGGCCAGGAGATCGTCATCGGCTTCCGGCCGGAAGAAGTTCAGCTTGCCGATGACCGCACGACACTGCCGACGCTCTTTGCGCCGATCACCTTCATAGAGCCGATGGGCGCCGATACGCTCGTGTGGTTTGCCTTTGGCGAACAGAAATTCTCGGTCCGCCTCCCCTCAGCCAAGGCCCGTGGCCTGTCGGGGGAGGTGAGACTCGCCTTCAATGCGAGCAGCGCCTCGATCTTCTCGAAGGAAAGCGAGCAGCGCCTCTAGGAAGAGGCCAGGACAGCCGACGTTCCGCCGGCTGTTCTTCTCCACTCAGCTTAGTTGCTCGATCAAGCGATCCATCATGGCGTCGCAGCGCTGCAATTCGGCCTCCTCGATATATTCATCCGCCTGATGGCCCTGGTCCATATTGCCAGGGCCGATCACGACGGTCTCCAGCCCCAACCTTGTGGCAAACAGGCCCGCCTCGGTGCCGAAGGAGACCTTCGTGGTCGGTGCCTGACCGAACAATCGTCTGATTAAGCTGGCCGCGGGCCCATCCACCGGAGCTGAAAGCCCGGGATAGGCATTGCGGACCTCGATTTCCGTTTTGGCCCCGGCCGCCGCGCGAATGCGGGAGAGGATTTCCCCGACATCGTCCTCGGCGAGATGGCGGATCTCGAAATCGACAGACGCGCGCTCGGCAACGATATTGAGCACCTCGCCGCCAGCGATCCTGCCAGTGTGCACCGTGGTATAGGGGATATCGTAATCCGCATCGCGGCGCCCGCTCGCGGCGATGTCCCGCTGCTCATCGCGCAGCACGCTAACGAAGTCGCAGGCGAGATGGATCGCATTGACGAAACGCGGCGCCAGGGAGGAATGGCCAGCCTCGCCGCGGAACCGGGCCTGCGCCGCCATCTTCCCCTTGTGGCCAAGCGCGATCGCCATGGACGTCGGCTCTCCGACGATACAGAGCGCCGCCTTGAACTGTTCTCTGGCCAGCACGTCGATCAGCGAGCGGACACCGACGCAACCGATCTCCTCGTCATGCGAAAAGGCGATATGAAGCGGCCGCTTCAGGGCAGCGGCATCAAGTCGGCTCGCCGCCGATAAAGTACTGGCGAGAAAGCCTTTCATGTCCGTCGAGCCGCGGCCATGAAGACGTGTCCCGCGCCGTGTCAGCCGGAATGGGTCCGACATCCAGACCTGGGTGGCGGCTGGGACGACATCGGTATGGCCCGACAACATGATACCATCATCTCCCCGAGGACCGATGGACGCGAAGAGATTGGCCTTGCTGCCGCTGCCGTCAGGAACGAGGCGGCATTCAAAGCCGCGCTCCGTCAGATAACTCCGGGCAAAATCGATCAGCGGCAAGTTACTGTCGGCGCTGACGGTGGGATAGGCGACGAGGCGGTCGAGCAATTCAAGCGTGTTCAAGACATACTCCAGAAAAACACGAAGGCCCGCATGGGTTGCGAGCCTTCCATTTCATTCCATCTCGACCTGTGTACTAGTGCACCAACGTTTCTTCATCGGCCATGGTCTGGTTGATGTCGGCTAGCAATGCCGCGATATCGGCCTTCGGGAACGCCTGGCGGAAGCGCCGGTCGAAGGTGGTGAACATGCCGAAGAACGAGTTCGCGCAGTGCTCGAGCATGCGGTCCGCCTCGGCCTCGCCGATGGATAGCTGCTTCTGCAGGAACTGGTTGAACTTCGCCCGGGCAATTGGATTGGCCAGGATGAAGACCGGCTGCGTATCCCACTTCACCTCGCGATGGCGCGAGGCACGCGAACGAATTTGCAGCGGCTCCTGCAGGTGAATGTCGCGCGAAGACGAGCCAACTTCGATCTGGACGGCGTCGTCATCCAGTATCCAGCGGCCCTTGCCGGAATCATAGAGCATGAAATCGGCGGCCGGGACGGTGAGCGTCACGCGCTTCGACTGGCCGGGTTCCAAATGCACCTTGGCGAAAGACTTCAGTTCGCGCTTCGGGCGCTGCAGCCGCGGCTTGCCATAGCTGACGTAGAGCTGCGCGGCCTCCTTGCCGGCGACAGTGCCGGCGTTGGTGATCGTGAAGCTCGCCACGACCTCCTCACCTGCGTTGAGCGCAGAGCGGTCGAGTGTCAGATCAGAGTAGGCAAAGCTCGTGTAGCTGAGGCCGAAACCGAAGGGATATTCCGGCTCGATTTCCCGTGCATCATACCAGCGATACCCGACATGGATACCCTCGCTGTAGTAATGACGGCCATTCTCGCCGGGGTAGCTTAGGTAGGATGGCATGTCCTGCATGCGCTTCGGGAAGGTGGTCGTCAGCTTGCCCGACGGATTCGCGATACCGAAGAGGATATCGGCGATGCCGCCGCCGGTCGCCTGGCCGGAGAAGAACATCTCGACAATCGACTTCACTTCCGGGATCCACGGCAGAACCACGGCATCCGGGCTCGCTATGGCAACGACGACATTCGGATTGACGGCCGCCACTGCGCTGACGAGCGCATCATGGCCCGGCGCCAGGGCAAGCGTCGTGCGGTCGGAACCTTCGCCGTCATAGCCGTTCTCGGTGCACACGAAGATGACGACGACATCGGCACCGCGCGCGCCTTCCACGGCTTCCGCAATCAGCGTGGCCCGCTCGCTCTCGACCTCGCTGGTACCGCGATACTGGTCGACCTTGATCGCATTGCCGGCCAGCTTGACGATCTCGTCGATCGGCACATCGACCAGCGTCGGCGTTGTCGTTGCGCAGCCCGAACCCTGGATGACGGGAACACCGGCGCCCTCGCCAATGACCACCATCCGCTTGACCTTTGAAGGGGTGATCGGCAGCAGCTGGTCATCGTTCTTCAGAAGAACCATAGATTCGCCGGCCATGCGGCGGGCAAGCTTGTGATGGGCGTCGCGGTCGAACACGGTATCGCGACGCTCGCCGAGCTTGCCTGCACGCACCAGCGCGAGCACGCGGGCACAAGCCTCGTCGACGGCAGCCATGTCTACCTTGCCAGCCTCGATGGCTTCGAGCAGATCGCTCTTGCGGGTTTCGCTTTCCGGCATGTCGAGCTCGTTGCCGGCCTTCAGCGAGGCGGGGCGATCCTTGATGCCGTGCCAATCGGACACGACAAGACCTTCATAGCCCCACTCTTCGCGCAACACCTTGGTCAGAAGCCAATGATCCTCGGCGGCCTGAACACCGTTCAGACGATTGTAGGAGCTCATGACCGTCCAGGGATTGCTCTTTTCGATCGCCCGCTGGAAACCCTTGAGATAGATTTCGCGCAGCGCACGCTCGTCGACAACCGAGTCCATCGAGGTACGCTCGACCTCGGAATTGTTGCAGGCAAAGTGCTTCAATGAGGCGCCGACGCCATTCTCCTGCAGACCATTAATGACACCTGCTGCGAAATCACCGCTGATGACGGGATCTTCGCCATAATATTCATAGGAGCGGCCGCCGAGTGGCGTGCGGCGGATATTGATCCCCGGTCCTAGCAGCAGATGAACGCCGAACTCCTGGCATTCCATAGCGAGCGCCGTGCCGAGTTCATGGGCCATCTCAACATCCCAGGAGCAGCCCAGGCTGGAGCCGTTGGGAAAGCAGGTCGCCTGCTTCATGGCGCCCCATGCCACCTCGACATGGCTGGCCCGCTGACCGACCACATTGAGAAAGGCCGAGAAGTCGACACCTCCAGCTTGGTCATTGTCGATCTGATGGATGGAATAGCGCACGCCATAGGTGCCATCAGTCATGACGATATTGGGAATGCCGAGACGTTCGATCGCCTTCGTCTTCCACATGCGATGCCCGGCCAGAAGGGCGACCTTCTCCTCGTTCGTCATTTCCGCGATCAGCGCCGCAAAGTCGCCACTCATAAGCTTGTCTGAATTCACGTCATGTCTCCAAAATGGGTCGGATATTGGCAGTCTCCGGAGGACGGTTGCTCTAGATCGCAAAGGTTAGATCATGGCCGGAGCTCGATCACGTTGAATGATCATGGCATTGACCTGATCACAGTGAAATAATGCATTTCCGAAGCCGCGCTTCATCAAAAGCTTGGCAGGCGCAATCAGCTCGGTACCCTGCGCCGTTCCATGATCGGAGCGACCATTCCAGGTATGTAGGAATCGGACACACACGACTTGCAATGCTGTTCGAACATCTCGATCAATCGAGGCTTTCGATTTTGCTTCAGGGTAAAGACCCCAATGACCATCGGTTTCTGGTTGCCGGATATCGGCACACGGACAACCGTCCTACCGTCCATTGCCAGTTGCGACCGAGGCCGAACATTTGCGATCGTATAGCCGTAACCATTCGCCACCATTGTGCGAATGACGTCCTGGTAAGCGGAACGCATGGCGATGGAGGGTTCGACGCCCGATTTCGCAAAGAGACCTAAGAAATATTCACGGCTGATGGGCAGATCCAGCAAGATGAGCGGCAAATCGGCCAATTCATCTAAGCTGACAGATGGGTATCGAGCGAAAGGATGAGATTCTCCAACGAGGATATGTGGAGGCAGCGTTGCAAGCGGCGTAAAGTCGAAATCATCCGTGATGAGGAGATCATAACTGATTGCCACATCGATTTCCGCCCGCTGGAGCTTTCCCAGCAACTCTTCGTGATCGCTGACTGTCTGAATAATGCGCGTTTCTGGGAAAGCTGTGGTGAAGGAGTGCGAAAGCTCCGGCATGACCATAGAAGCTAGTGTCACCATACATCCGAGCGAAAGCTGGCCGCGGACCTTCTCGTTGACTTCCGATGCCACCGTGTAGATATTCTCGGCCTGCTCGACCAGCTGTTTTGCTTCGGCCAGCATGAGGCGGCCTGCCGGCGTCAACGAAAGACCTTTTGCATGGTGGCGGACAAAGAGCTGCGTTTGCAGTTCCGTTTCCAAATGGGTAATCGCCGTCGAAATCGATGGCTGGGAAATATTCAGTCGTTCGGATGCGAGGGTGATACTTCCTGTCTCCGCAGTCGCAATGAAATATTCGATCTGGCGGAGCGTGTATCTCATAGGCTCATAATATCTCTGCTAGCTGGAAGAACAAGCAGCGGGAGACCGCATTATTCATCGCCAGGCACCCCAAAGGATGGGGCAGCGTTGGGATCAAGCGCTCGCTTAACGTAGTCTTCCATTTGCGGCTCATAAACCGCCCAGAGATCCTGGAGGGCCTCGATCGGCTGATCGTGCCAGTCCACGCGGAGATCGACAATGGGCCAAGCAACGTTGTGGACAACCTTCAGCCCCGCCGAGCGAACGGGGCCCGCCTCTCCGCCTGCTTTGAGGCCGGCCGCCAATGCGTTCAAGAGGCGCGATGGCAGGCCACCGCTTGAAGCTTCAAAGGCAGCAATCATCTGCTGGGGTACGCCGGTATTCGAGAGGAGGTTACCTGCTGCGATGCAGCCCTCGCCCTTCGCCATCGCGTGGGTTCCGAGCGTACGCTCGCCAGAGTGCCCGGCGACATGTCCGCGAGCATCAACGATTGCCAGCTGCCGATAGTCGGCAAAGGGAGTCGATGCCACTAGCCGGCCAAGTGCTTCTTCCGCCGTTGCGCCCGTTGCCAGCATCTCCAGACCCGAGAAGCCAAGGCTCGGATCGGTGATGTTCTGGCTGGCCACAACCCCCGCACCGGCGCGCGCATGAGAACAGCGCGCCGCAACGGCCGGCGAGGAGGAGGAGATGGCGATACCGAACATGCCGGTCTCGGCGCAGCGGGCAGCGATAGAAAAGGTCATCGGCTCACGGCACCTTATTCGGGAATGACAGCAATCGCGTCGACTTCCACCAGCCACTCGGGCCGAGCGAGCGCGGAGACAACAATACCCGTCGAAACTGGGAAAACGCCCTTGAGCCACCTGCCGACAACGCGGTAGACGGCCTCGCGATAGCGCGGATCGACGATGTAGATGGTGATCTTGCAGATGTGATCGAGCGACGAGCCGGCTTCCTGAAGAAGCATCTCGATGTTGGCCATGGCTTGTTCGGTCTGGCCATTGACGTCGCCGATTGCAACGCTGGCGGACGTGTCGAGGTCCTGGCCGATCTGGCCCCGCACGAAAACCATCGTGCCCTTGGCAACGACCGTCTGGCAGAGATCATTATCCAGCTTCTGCTCGGGGTAGGTATCCTTGGTATTGAACTTGCGTATGCGGGTATGGGCCATTGTCGGGTTCCTCGTCTGGGGAAAATTCTTCTATCCTGCCGCGGCCTGAGTTCACCCGGCCTTCTGACCGGAAGGCCGGTATTCGTTGTACTTGCGCTGGGTGGAGATGCGGTCGGCGATATGCTTCGCGTCGTGCCAGACACCCCAGATGAAGCTCGATCCTCGCCGCGACTGCCAGGGCAGACCAAGGAAATAGATACCGCGCTCAGCCGACACGCCGCGCTGGTGTTTCGGACGGCCATGCTCGTCGAAGACATCCAGTTTCAGCCAGCTGTAGTCGGAGGAGAAGCCAGTTGCCCAGATGATCGTCGTGATGCCAGCTTGCCACAGATCGAGATTAAGGATCGGTTTCGCGACGCAATCGGGCTGCGGTTCGATAAGGCGCGCTTCGGGATCTTCCGGCAGGTCGATGCCGTTTCTTGCCACGTATGCATCCGCCTCATCAAGCAGCGCCATGTAGCTGGCATCGCCGCGATCCAGGTTCATGGCGAGATCGTCCGAAAAACTTAGGCTTGTTCCGTTGAAGGCCACTGTTCGGCCGAGCAGGATCATGCCCTTTCGGGCAAGGCGGCGGAAATCGATGGTATAGCCGCCGCGCGCGCCACTAACGGCGATCGTCACGTGCTCCGTTCCCGGACCGGGCGTTTCCATATCCCATTTTCCGAGAACGCCGAGCCACCAGCAGAAGTCACGACCGCGGTAGGCGCGCGGCGGGCGATCATGCGGTCCGACGGAGAGATAGACCTTGCGGCCGCAGAGCATAAGCTCTTCAGCAATCTGGGTTCCAGAAGAGCCGGCGCCGATGACGAGAACGGCTCCTTCGGCGAGTTGGGCGGGATTTCGATACTTGGTGGAATGCATCTGGGTAATACCCGGAGTATTCGCGATCAGGTCGGGAATGGCGGGTACCTGGAAGGCACCCGTTGCAGCAACCACGTTTTGTGCTTCGATCACGCCTTGCGAGGTTTCAACGCGGAAACCGGGGCGGCCGACATGACGCTCGACACTCTTCACCTCGACGCCGCAGCGGACAGGGGCTTCGATCTGCCTAGCATAGGCCTCGAAATAGTCGGCTACGGCATCCTTGGTCGGAAAGCTATCCGGATCGCAGTCCGGGAACTCCATTCCGGGGAAACGGTCGTGCCAGGCAGGGCCGTTGGCAACCAGCGAGTCCCACCGCTCGGAACGCCAGCGCTCGGCGATACGGCTACGCTCGAGGACGAGGTGTGATACACCGGCCTTGCCTAGGTGCTCACTCATCGCGACGCCGGCTTGGCCGGCACCCACAACGAGAGTGTCCACGGTCTCAACTGACATTACTTGCGTCCTTTTCCCTTAAAGGCTTTATGCGGATTTCGACATCCGGTGTAGTTCACAGCCCTGACGGAGAAAATTACGTTTTTAGTTTGCAATGATTAGGCTGCCGCTAAGCCGCCGGGTTGGGATTCGTTTCGCCTAAAGCTAAGAACGCTCCACGCCCATGCTCGAGAAGATCCGGACCGTCGATTCTGAACTTCCCGGCTCTTGAGATCCCATCAGGGGTGAGTAGCGGCCTGCACGGTGGCAGAGTGAGGTCGCTTCTGTAACGGGCTTTAGCGAGTCAATCCCTTTTGAGCCTAATCCCTCGCCGAGTGCTTGCTTCTGTCCGCAGTCGACGCGGGGTCGCTGCTTTATGGGGCCTGCTGAGGACCGGTTGGCCAATCTAGAAACGCGCAGTCCACTGGGGCTGCTTACCTCACTGCGGCCTAACCCATCCATCGTCCCGGCGAAGGGACCTTACTCCGGGGGGCTGATGGTATGGCCCGCCCGAAAGCCTGTCTTGTTACATCCTTCCTCCTCAGCCGGCCATGGCTGGCGCTGCCTTGCGAGGAAGGAAGTTGGTTCCGTCCCTGAGCATGCGGTGCAACACCACCGCCAGCTTGCGGGCCAGTGCAACGCGCGCCTTTCTGGGTCCCGCCCGTCTTGCGACCGCCAGCGCCCAAGTCTTAAGATCCGAGCCTTTGACCGGCCGGGTCAGGATGACGTTGGCCGCCTCGTAGAGCGCGGTTCGCACACCCACATCGCCGATCTTCGAGATGCGACCACTGTAGTCGGTCTCGCCCGATTGATACTTCTTCGGTGTCAATCCGAAATGCGGCCCCACCGCTCGTGATGTTCGGAAACGCTCAGGCGCGTCGACGGCCGCCGCGAATGTTAGTGCCACCAGGACGCCGACGCCCGGCGTCGTCATCAACCGACGGGCTTTGTCGTCCTGACGGGCGATGACACGCAACTTGCGTTCGAAACAGGCAAATTCGTCCGCAAGCGCGTCGCGCGCTTTCAACAGCGACGCGGCAATCGCCTCCAAGGTCGGATGACCTTCGATCAGTTCGCAGATCCGTGCCGCATAGGTGCGTCGCGTCGTCGGTCCCACCTTAAGGCCGAAGCCGCGTAGAATGCTGCGGATGCTCATCTCGATGTCATGAAGTTTCCCCTGGATCAGTTTGCGGGCTGTCAGCAGCGCGCGCACCTCTTGGGCGGCAAGAGATTTGCAGTGGACCGGCCTGAACCAACCAAGCCGCATCAACTGCGCAATGCCCCGCGCATCCTTCTTGTCGGTCTTCACTGGCATCGTCTTGAAGGCCGCACGCACGTGCCGCGTCTCGATCAGCTCGACCGCCAGACCCGTCTTCGCCATCCCGGCATAAAGCCATTGCGACAGGGGGCCAGCCTCAAGGCCGATCCGCTCCATGGCCACGCCGTGCTCGGCAAACCAGGCGGTCAGCGCATCGGGCTCGCTGAGGAGCTTCGCTTCCCGCACGATGCGACCATCCGCATCCACCACGCACACACTCGAGTATTCCAATGATACGTCGATGCCGGCATACTGCTTCATGGTCGTCTCTCCGTGATGCTATGGAGCAGGCCACTCCTGACTCCGCGACACCATCATTGTGAGGGACGACCACCAAAGCACCAAACCTTCAAACTCGGCTGGCTGGGCTCCGCCCGTTACACCATCTAGAAAACTCTCTGGAGGCCAACCATGCCGATGACAGCAGATCAATCTCAAGCGCAGACCGCTACTCTCGTCGATCTTGGCGCAATTTTCGTCTCGTTGGTCTAAGTAAGTCAACATGGCTGGTGGCGGCTCTGTCACCTGGCAGCGAAAAGATGTCCCGCCACAGCATCAGTGGAGGCGATATCGCCGGTTTGTTTGCATGCTTCGCCGCACTTCGCCAGAAGGTCAAACGGCGAAAGAACACATTGTACCCATTGGTCGTGATCCAAGAGGTCGGGCTGGATGGCTTCTGGTTAGGACGAGTGCTGAGCAAGGAAGCTTGGATAGAGAGCCACATTGTCGAGGCCGCATCGATTGCCATGCCGCGCCGGCATCGCCGGGCGAAGACCGACCGTATCGACGGTGAGACGCTGATCCGGGCTTTGATTGCGTGGAAACGTGGCGAGCCTCGTGCGTGCTCAATGGTTAGGCTTCTCACACCCGAGGAAGACGACAACCGACGGATCGGGCGGGAGCGGAAAACTCTGATTGCCGAGCGCGTCTTCCACGTCAATCGCATTAAAGGACTACTCTTCGCGCAAGGAATACGGGAGTACGAACCTGTCAATCGAGATCGCCGCCAACGTCTGGATGAGCTTCGAACTGGCGATGGGCGTCCGCTATCAAAACACCTGAAGGCCGAAGTCTGCAGAGAACTTGACCGCCTCGAGTTGTTGCTCACACAAATCAAGGCTGTAGAAGCCGAGCGAGATGCCTTGATCGTCCGCGAGACGTCGGAGACACCGAAGGAAGCGACCGCTCTTTTGGGCATCAAAGGAATAGGGCCGGAATTCGCTACGATACTTTACACCGAAGGACTGTTCCGACACTTCGACAACCGACGCCAAATCGCATCGTACGCAGGCCTTGCCCCCTCCCCTTGGCAAAGCGGTAACATCAACCGCGAACAGGGCGTGTCTAAGGCGGGAAATCCTCGTTTGCGAGCCACTATGGTCGAGCTCGCCTGGCTCTGGTTGCGGCATCAACCGAAATCGACATTAACGCTATGGTTCAAAGAGCGCATTGCTCGCAACGCCGGCCGCTTAAAGACGCCGATGATCGTGGCGCTCGCGCGTAAGCTGCTCGTGGCTCTATGGAAGTATGTGAGCTCCGGTGTCGTGATCGAAGGTGCGATCATGAAAACCGCTTGAAGCTGGAATGTGTGAAACGAAAATTCGAATCCTCAGGACCTGATCAGTCCTGGCGGATCCAGGTGAACGGACCGGGAATCCTTTTGGCCTTTAAATGCCGATCTTGAGTTTGGTCCCGTTCTCCTGAGCCCGTGCCCGTCGAATGCGGGATAATGGTGCAGCCGCTAAGAGCGGCGACCGGATGTGAGGTTGTATAGGCCCGAGAACCGCGCCGGTAATTGCTATGGGCTCAGACCAAGGATCCCCTTACAAGGAGAAATACGATGCCACTCGAATGAACAATTGACAAAAGACCTGATGTGAAAGGATTCGAACCGCCGACCTTGTCGTTCAAGCAGCATATGTTTGTGTTAATTTCTATAAGCGGGGCAATAACTTGCGCTCCAGGAGCGCCGATCTGGAGCCAAGAACGGACCGATAGGTTTGCTTGTTCAGAACGGATTAACCGCCACTAATGGCACGCCTACTTGAATGACTACTTCTCACCTAGGTGAAGCATCTGAATGGTGAGGAAATTCGAGAAAATGGCAGCGGTCATCTGATCTGGCGGCTGGCATCGGTGGCGACAGCGTCAACGAGTCATATCAAATTTTCCGCAATAAGAGCGGATTTTCGAGAATGATTCAATAGTGGCATCATATTGATTTTTCCGCGTTAGAAGCGGATAAGGAGATATGATGCAAACCGGACGATCAACGCTGTCTTCCTACGCTTCTGGTCTACTTGCTACGGGCAGGGGAGTTTTCTCTGCAGATGAAGCCCAGCAGGAGATCGGCATCAGCCGGGGCGCATTCCTTGACGCCGCCGAGCGTTTGCAGCGGCGCGGCCAGCTTATCCGGCCTCGTCGCGGCTTCTATGTGGTTGTGCCGCCTCAGCACGCCGTCATGGGAGCGCCGCCGCCGGAGTGGTATATCGACGCCCTGATGCGCCACGAAAAACGACCCTACTATGTGGGATTGCTGACGGCCGCCGCCGCCCATGGCGCCTCCCACCAGGACACCATGGTATTTCAGGTCGTCACGAACAAACTCCTGCCCGATATTGAGGCCGGGCGAACGCGGATCGTCTTTTCGTATCGCAAGGATATGGGAGCAGTCTCGGCGGGAATCGAAGATTGCAAGACGCCCTCGGGATATATGAAGCTATCCTCGCCGGAACTGACGGCGCTCGATCTGGTACGCTATCCGCATTCCGGAGCTGGTCTAGACAATATTGCTACGGTGCTTTCCGAACTTGCCGACCGGTTGCAACCCAAAAAGCTTGCTTCCCTGTCGCGTGCTTTCGAGAAAGCGGTCGCACAACGCCTCGGATATCTGCTTGGGAGGCTGGGTCACTCGCAGATAGCGGAAGCGATGTTTGCAGCGCTATCTCCACGTGGGCCGTTGCCATGGGTCGAACTCGATCCCAAGCAGGCCGGAGATCCAGATTTGTCGCCGCCGCCATCTGAACGCGATGAACACTGGCGTGTGATCGTTCGTTGGCCACCGGAGATCGACGAATGATACCGCAGGACTACATCACCGCCTGGAATGGTGTGGTGCCATGGGCAAGTCCACGGCAAGTCGAGCAGGATCTCATCATCAGCCGCGCGATTGTCGCCATCTTCTCCGATCCGTTCCTGCGCGACGAACTGCGCTTCCGCGGCGGCACTGCGCTCAACAAGCTGCACTTCCCCAAGCCACTGCGCTATTCGGAAGACATCGACCTTGTGAGGACGACTGCCGGTCCTATCCGCCCGTTACTGGAGCATCTCCAGGACGTTCTCGATCCGTGGCTGGGCAAGCCGCGTTTCGATCAGAGCCCGGTTGCGCCCAAACTTAAATACGCTGTCGAAGCCGAAGACAAGGCTTCTCCCGGTTCGATAAAACTCAAGATCGAAATCAACACGCGCGAGCGTAAAGCTTACGATCCACCCATCGAGATTCCTTTTGGTGTCGAAAATCCATGGTTCACCGGAACGGCTGCAATCCCGACCTTCTCTCGGGAAGAAATGCTGGCGACCAAGCTGCGTGCCTTGCTTCAACGCAATAAGGGCCGCGATCTGTTCGACCTTGACTACGCGCTCGGAGTGTTCGAGGGGCTGAACTCGGCCAGGATCGTCGAGTGTTTTCTGCTCTACCTTGAAAAAGGAGAGGTAGCGATTTCCAGAGCCGAGGCGCAACAGCGCATGTTCCAGAAACTCGTCAATCCGGGCTTCTTCACTGACATGGGCCCGCTGCTTCCAACGGATCTCGCCAAGGCTTTGACCGAAGAAACGCTTAAGGCCGCGTTTTCGAGGGTAATGAAGGAACTGATCGACCGGATGTCCGGCGACGAGTGGGCGAAGGCGGGGGAAATGCGAAAGCGGTTCGGGCTGTAACCAGCTTAAAGCGTCGGGACTGTGTGGCGCGCTTGCTGAAACAGAGCCACTATGTGAGCTTCAGGGATTTGATCTCCTTTGCCGCCTTCACGACACCCAGTTCGTCAGGGCCAGCTCGGGCTGCCGGGCTCTTTTTGAAGGTGGACCCGGCCGTCTCACGTAGCGCATTGTGTGTCGACGCTGGCTAAACCGCAACGTCGATGGAACTCGATATGAAATGGATGGCTTCATCATTGGGCTGCGGCCTGCCGAGCAGATACCCTTGCCCAAGGTCGCAACAGAGCTCCTGAAGATATTGAAGCTGGCTCGGCTCCTCGATCCCCTCCGCCGTGACCTGGACACCAAGGCCATGTCCCAGCGCGACCATGGCCCTGACGACCTTGTCTTGCTTTTCGCTGGTCTCGAATGTCTGGATGAAGCTTCGGTCGATCTTAATCTTCTGGAACTGGTAATTCGACAGCTGTGAAAGGCTCGAATAGCCAGTCCCAAAGTCGTCCAAGGCGATCCTGATCCCCGCTTTCGTGAGATCCTCCAGAACCTCTTTCGCAACGGCGGCGTCCTGGATCAGCGCGCTTTCCGTGATTTCGATTTCCAAACGCTGAACCGGCAGCCCAACTTCTCCCATGATCTTCAACAGCCGCAGTCCGAGAAGTCTGTCGCTCAATTGCGTTGGTGACACGTTGAATGAAAGGATCGTATCTGATGGCCAGGTGGCGTCCTTGCAGGCGCGGCGGAACAACTGCTCCGTCAACTCAACAATGAGGCCGGCGTCCTCTGCGACCGGAATAAAATCGCAAGGAGGAATGAAACGGCCTTCTGCCGTCTTCCACCGCGCCAATGCTTCAAACCCTGCCAGCTTTCGCGTGCCCAAATCCATGAATGGCTGATAGTAGGGTTCAATCAGACCGGTTCGCATGGCGTCACGAAGCTGCGCCTCGAGTTGGACCTGTTTGTTGAGCTCTTCAAGCATGGCAGGGATAAAGGCAGCGACGTTGTTACGGCCAGCTTTCTTCGCGGCGTACATTGCGCAGTCGGCCTGCTGTATCGCCTTTGGAAGGTCAGCGTCTTCCTGGCCGCTCATTGCATATCCGACACTGGCACCGAGATCGACAGTTGCACCTTTAATTGCCATCGGCTTCGAAATTGCCCGGACAATCCGCGTTCCAAGGGCCTGGAGATCGGGTTTACCTTTGATTTTTGTCAGAACAACAAATTCGTCTCCGCCCAGGCGGTAGATGAGATCATCTGGAAACACTTCCGCCAATCGGCCTGCCGCCGTTGTGAGGGCCTGGTCGCCGCTCTCATGCCCCCAGAGATCATTGACTTTCTTGAAGCCGTCGAGGTCAACAGTGAAGACGGCATAGCGATCGCTGGCGGCCAACTCCGCCCGGGAGCAAACGGCGTCAAGCATGCGTCTATTCGGCAATTGCGTCAGTGGATCATGACAGGCGATCCAGTCGACATTTCGCTCGGCTTCAAGGCGGCGGGAAATTTCGTGGGCCATATCCTTGATACGGAGCGCCGAATAAATCAGCCCAAGAAATCCGGCGATATTGAGCGCTGTGAAGATCTCGTCGAGATTGTAACTCTCGTGATCCCGAAAATAGTGATCGAGCACCTCATGGGCATCGAAATATACAGCCAGTCTATAAAGGACTATGAACGCACCGCCCCAAACGAGCGCTTCGAGCCGCGCGCGATTATACTGAATGCTAGGCATTCCCTACCTCTATCCACAAGAGTCGGCGTCATGCCTCGATTGAGAGATTAAATCATCTTCACATCTGCAATTTCGCTTTTATGTGTTGAATAACACTTAAACCGCCCCGATCGAGTCCATCTCTGCGTTCTCTCGCCAAGAAGCGTTCACAAAGGAACGTTTGCTGCACCTTCTGCATTTGTACAGACCGCTTACGAGACATATAGTGTGTCGATATATTGCGATTCTATCGACATGATTTGACGACATATCCGCTCGGCATGTCGATCGCACGAGGATGTGGAAACAAAGGTCGCTAGTCGCATCAAATGCTTCCATAACCGCTTCGGCAACTGGCAATTCTAAGAGCAGTTATTCGACCCACTTTGATGGGTTGAATAATTTAAAGAAATGCATTATTTGAACCATTGAAAGGGTCAATTAATGCGCCTAACGCTCCAAATCCATTTCAATGGTGAGTGGCATCGCGCCGCGACGCTGGAACTCAAGGACGATGCGACCGGCTTTCAAGGCGCGTCGATCGTCGATTACGACCTCGATTATTTCGTCACAGTGGCGTCGGCGGAATTCGTGGCCGGAAAAACGGTCTGCGACCATCGCGCCTTGTCAGTCCGTTATCCCGTTAACCTCGAAAACCGATTTAGCCGCAGCTGGCCGCCCTTCCTGTTGGATCTTATGCCCCAAGGGCATGCAAGGCGAAAGCTTGCCGAACATCTCGGCCTTGCTGAAGGCTCGCGCGCTTCCGATCTGCCGCTGCTTCTGCGATCGGCGACTGGGGGCATAGGCAATATCCGGATCAAAGAAGCGGCAGAAGCCGAGACGGAACGGCTGCGCGGCGTTGAGCGCCAAGGGGTTACAGAAGCGGAAATCCTTGAGCGCTCCGATCGGTTCATGGAAGTCGCCGATCGCTTTGGAATGCTCGCCTCCGGCTCTAGCGGCCTGCAAGGCGAATGGCCGAAGGTCTCGATGACCCAGGCGAATGACGGGTTATATTACCCCGACAGCTTCGTGACCGATGATGAGGCCGTGCGCCACATCATCGTCAAGCTGGTCCGCAGCAACGAGCCTGTGGACCGCCTGATTCTCGAAGGCGAAGCCCTCTACTCGCGGATCGCTCAAGGGATCGGTCTAAATGTCAGCGAACCATCGACCTATGCCGAAGGCGTCCTGATCATTCCCCGTTTCGATCGGAAGACTAAAGAAGGCGGCGGAACCGTGCGGCTGGGTCAAGAAAGCCTGGTGTCAACGATCGGCGTTGCCGATTTCGGCCATGTCGGCACGCATGAGGCCTATATCGACGTTCTGCGCGAATATTCAGCCGATCCCTTCGCGGACGTTGTGGAATACCTGAAGCGCGACATCGCCAATCTGGCGCTCGGTAATCCCGACAATCACGGCCGGAATTCGGCACTCAGCAAGCATCAGGACGGCACGATCCGCCTGTCTCCGCTCTTTGATTTCGCACCAATGCGGCTCGCCAAAGAGGGGATCGTTCGCTCCACCCGTTGGGCCATGATGCGTGACGGAGGTCGCGATCATCTTCCTGATTGGAAGCGGATTTGCACTGAACTGATGCCAAATCCGGAAGAGCAGAAAGTTCTCGCGGCTGCGCTTTCCGCGTTTGCCGAACATCTGCGCCAGGGTCCGGCCATGGCGAAGAATATGGCTGCGGCCCCGGAGGTTCTGGAGCGTGCAATGGGACGCTGCATTGAGATAGCAGACAGCGTTCTGGCGGCGTGCCACTGATGACGAAGGACCGCTAAATGGCTCGATGGAAGAAACCGACGAAAGAGGAGATTCTGGAAAACCGGCGAGCACTGGCGGAACGTGCTCGAACTGGGGACCTGAGGCTGCCCGGTGCTGTGGCGGAGATCCGTAAAGGGTTCGGCATGACGCAGGAGGAGTTTGCCAAGACGCTGTCGCTTACTAGGCGACAAGTTGCGGAGATCGAAGCCGGCACCGGGAACCCAACGCTCGAAACATTGGAAAAGATAGGCCGGTTGTTCGGATTCCGAGTTGGTTTTGTGGCCAAATAGCTCTGCGTGGCGTGAAACGCGGGCAACACAGACATTGGAATATTCGGATTTTCAAGAGTCTGTATTGTGGGCACCAGACGGGAATTTGTAACGCAGCTTTTCATTCAGACATTACATCAATCCGGCTCTGCTTGCTCTTTTCAGCGACCGTCGGCCTCCGGTGGCAGCCGAGCGATGAAGCGCCCGGACACCAGACAGCGCCTGATCGGCTAACGGATACATCATTTGTCGCTAAGCGGATTCTCTGGCGCGGCGCTATCGTGCCGGTCGGTCCGCCTTCACCTCAGGCGCCAGTCGGGCAGTAGCCGCAACCGCGCAGGAAAAATGATGCCGCTTCGCGCGCATGATTTTCCATCTCCGTCTTGACCGGCGTCAGGTCGGCATGAAACAGCGAGGACATCATCATCGGCAGCAAGACCAAGTCGATGAAGCGGCGGGTCGTCGCCGGAAGATTGTCCGGTGCAAAGGCCGGGAGAGATCTGATTTCCTCGGCCTCCGCCAGTTCTGCGACGAGCTTCATCACCGTGGCCGTCCCATGCGCACGGATGGCATAGTGGATGGTGGTTGCCAGCTCCGGATGGCGCGTTGCCTCTCCCATCACGCTACGCATGAGCCCTACGGTCTCGTCCTTGATAGCGCGCTGCACAATCAGGACACCCGCAGTCTGGAAACGTTCCTGAATATTGCCCGAAGTGGCCGAGGCAGCCATCTCGCCGGACTTCTGCACCCAGCGCAAAACCACCTCTCTGAACAAGGTTTCCTTGCTGGTAAAGCGCGTATAGATGCTCGGCTTGCCGGCCCTGGCTACCTCGGCGATTTCGTCAATGCTGGCCCCTTCGTAACCGCGGGCGACGAAAACCTGAAGAGCGGCCTGCAAGATCCTGTCTTCGACTTCTCCAGCCATTTCTCGCGGCGGCCGCCCGCGCCGGGGCATGCCTGCCTTCGGCTCTATATTTTTTAGTTTTGTCGTTTCTCTCGCCAAAACGGGCCTCACCGATTTTTGATTGGCATGGATCGGGGTCCCTGCCCTCTCCGCCTCTTGACTAACATCCCGATCAGTTCTAAGTCAATATTTAAATGAAACGTTTCGTTTCAATTTAATGCATCGAGCAAAGAGGTAGAACATGAGCGCGCCTCAGGATGAGACCTTTGGAAAGCTGATCGTGCTGGAGCCTAAAAAAGGCAGCGCGGCGGCAGACAATGAACAGGATAACATCACGGCAAAACAAGAGCAGGCAGAAGCGCCGCACACTAGCGACCAAGCCCGCATACCTGAGGATGAACGACAGGCTCCGGACAATTCCGATGAGGAGAAAGCCAAAAGTGGGCGCTCGCGACGCACGACGATGCTTTTGATCGGCGGGACCGCGCTGGCTGTGGCAGCTGCTGCAACCTATGTCTATTGGGATAATGGCTCGCACTATGAAAGCACGGACGATGCCTTTATCGCCGCCCGTCAATATGCCATTACCTCTAGGGTTGCCGGTTACATTTCTTCCGTCGCGGTTACCGATAACCAGCATGTGACGGCAGGCGAAGTGATCGCCCGGATCGATGACCGCGATTACCAGACATCTCTGGAACAGGCGCAGGCGCAGGTTGCCGCCGCAGAGGCCAATATCCGGAATACCGAAGCGCAGAAGCAGGTCCAGGAGGCGAATGTGGAACAGGCCAAGGCTCAGATTGAGCAGGCCAAGGCCAACCTCGTCTTTGCCCAGCAGCAATATGACCGCTACGAAACGCTGATGAAGAGCGGTTCCGGCACCATTCAGGAAGCACAGCAATATCAGTCGCAATTGCACCAGCAACAGGCTGCCCTGAATACGGACGAAGCCTCTTTGACCGCCGCGCAGCGTCAGCTCGCTGCCTATGATTCTCAGATCGCCAGCGCCCAGGCCACCCAAAAACAGGATGAAGCGCAGCTCGACCAGGCAAAGCTAAATCTCTCCTATACGACCATAACGGCGGCGCAGCCCGGACGGGTCGTGCAGCTTTCGGCTGGCGATGGCCAATATGTCCAGACGGGGTCGAATCTCGCCATGTTCGTGCCGGACAAGCTTTGGGTCACGGCCAATTTCAAAGAAACGCAGCTCGACCATATGCGTCCGGGTCAGCCTGTCACGCTGACCATCGACGCCTATGGGGGACGCTTACTCGATGGCCATATCGCAAGCGTACAGCCGGGATCGGGTACCGCTTTTTCGCTGCTCCCGGCGGAAAATGCCACCGGCAACTATGTGAAAATCGTACAGCGAGTGCCGGTGAAAATCGTGCTTGACGATGTGCCGAGCGATGTGGCGCTGGGACCGGGCATGTCGGTCGTACCAACCGTGCGGACCGATGCAAGCCTATCCCTGTGGGAAAGCTTGAGGAGCCTGCTGTGAGCACGAACGCTGTTGCCAAACCATCGGCAACCCCTTGGATCATCGCCATTGTCGTAGCACTCGCCAGCTTCATGGAAGTACTTGATACGACGATCGCCAATGTCGCCCTGAATTACATTTCCGGTGGCCTCGGCGTCAGTCAGGACGAGGCATCCTGGGTTGTCACCACCTATCTCGTCTCCAATGCGGTGATCGTGACGGCGACGAGCTATCTCGTGCGCATTCTGGGACGTAAGACCTTTTTCCTTGGCTGCCTGGCATTGTTTACAATTAGTTCGGTCATGTGTGGCTTTGCACCCAACCTGCAATTCCTGCTCTTAGCCCGGGTATTGCAAGGCATCGGCGGCGGCGGGATGGTGCCTGTCGCGCAGTCCATTCTAGCCGACAGCTTTCCGCCCGAAAAACGCGGGCAAGGCTTTGCCCTGTTCGGGGTGGCGGTTGTTGTTGCTCCTGTGGTCGGACCGACCCTGGGCGGCTGGCTTTCCGATAATTTTTCCTGGCACTGGTGTTTCCTGATCAACGGGCCGGTCGGCATTCTGACGCTTGCGGCCGTTGCCATGTTGATCAAGGAGCCCGAAGGCAGCGCCGAGGAGCGTGTGCGGCTGCGGAAGGAAAAGATTGGCTTCGACTGGATCGGCTTCGGCCTTGTTGCGACCTTTCTGGGAGCGCTGGAGCTGATGCTCGATCGCGGCCTTGAAGACGATTGGTTTGGATCGAACTTCATCATCATGGCTGCCGCGATCTGCGCTTTGGCCTTTGTCTTAATGGTCCCCTGGGAACTGAAGCACAAGAATCCAGCCGTTGATATCAGGATGCTCGTTCGCCGGCAGTTCGGCACCTGCTTCCTGGTGATGATGGCGACGGGTGCGCTGCTTCTGGCGACAACTCAATATCTGCCGCAGCTGGTTCAAGCAAATCTCGGCTATACGGCAACTTGGGCTGGCCTGATGCTGTCTCCCGGCGGCATTGTGACGATGATCATGATGTTCGTCGTCGGCGTTCTGTCGTCAAAAGTGCAGCCGAAATATCTGATCGCGGTCGGTGCCGGCTTTGTTGCCTTTTCCATGTATCAGGTGACCAGCGCCTATAGTGGCATCGGCTTCTGGTATCTTGCCGAGGCGCGCATGTTGCAGGGAATTGGCCTGCCCTTCATATTCCTGCCGATTACCGCGGCCTCTTATGACGGCATTCCCTCCAGCAAGACGGACCAGGCATCGGCGCTGCTGAATGCCGCGCGCAACACCGGCGGATCGATT
>Ga0157370_10002128_pt1 | contig 24181 bp, 19 predicted proteins | sample C35metaG_FD_113463 | JGI IMG/M metagenome (GOLD analysis project Ga0157370, IMG submission 113463) | Corn rhizosphere microbial communities from Kellogg Biological Station, Michigan, USA - C3-5 metaG | ecosystem: Host-associated > Plants > Roots > Rhizosphere > Soil | place: USA: Michigan...
ACGAACACGCCCGGAGGCGCGCCGCCGCCGCCACGCCGGAACAGCTCGCCTAACCCTTCGCCGCTCGCGATCGCTTTCTTGACGCGGTCGATCACCGGCTGCGGCGCCGTCTTGGCCGTAGCGAGCGAGTCGAGCACGTGGTCGACCTTGCGTGCCACGACGATGCTGTCGCGCTTCGCGGCGGGCGAGAGCGGCTTCCCCTTGGGCTGTTTGCCGCGCATGTCCCATGTCGCGTGCTGCACGCCAGCGCCGCCGGGGCCGCGCATCGATGCCACCGTGTCGCCCTTGGCGTCGGTGACGACGATGTGCACGGTGTCGCCGCGCTTGCCGTTCGTTAGGCGGTAGGCGAACTCGGCGCCGTACGGCGCGTTGCGCCCCTGGAAGAGCTGTTGGCCGGGGTTCAGGTCCGGACCCGGCGCTTCGCCGTACTGGTATGCGGTGCCCGGTTTGAAGAAGTACTGTGACTGCGCGAGCACCGTGTCGGTCATCTGCTCGAGCGGACCGATGTTCACGATCCAGATGCTGCGCCCGTGCGTCGCGGCGATCAGATCGTGATCGCGCGGCTGGATCTTGAGATCGTGCACCGGAACCGTGGGCAGTCCGGTCATGAAGCGCTCCCAGTGCGCGCCGCGGTCGGTGGACACGTAGGCGGCGACGTCGGTGCCCGCGAACAACAAGTCGCGGTTGACGGGATCCTCGCGAATCACGTGCAGAAACGCCGGGCCATCCTTGGGCAAGTCGTTGACCAACGAGCGGAACGTCTTGCCCCCGTCGTTAGTCACATAGAGGTAGGGCGTGAAATCGTTGGTGCGGTGTCCGTCGAACGCGACGTAGAACGTGAGCGTGTCGAAGTGCGAAGGCTCGATGCGCACGACGTACGTGCGCGCGGGGACGCCGGGGAACCGCGTCGTGATGTTCTCCCAGGTGCCGCCATCGTTAGGCGAAAGCCACACGTTGCCGTCGTCGGTGCCGGCGTACAGCAGGCCGGGCTTGATGTACGACTCGGCGAGCGTGGTGATCGTGCCGTACGTCTCCGCGCCCGTGGCGTCGTTCGTGATGCCGCCCGTCGTCTTGGTGCTGATGCGGATCTTGACCGAGTCCTTCGTCGAGAGATCCGGCGAGATCGGATAGATGTGATCGCCGCGGTCCGTCGACTTGAGGACGCGGTTGCCGCCAATGTACAACGTGCTGGCCGAGTGCGGCGAGATGAAGTAGGGCGTGTCCCAGTTGTAGCGCAGGTCGAGGGCGATCGAATCGGCTTTCTCCTTCGTGCGGATCTCGGCGATGCGCTTCTTCATGGCCGCCGTTTCCGGCTGGGTGCTGTCGCCGCGTACGGCGAGAATCGAATCCTCCCATGCGAGATGCGATTCACGCCACGTCGGCTTGTCGAGGAACGTGCGCTCGCCGGTGCTGAAGTCCACGCGGCCGATGGCACCGCCCTGCGATTCGGCGTAGATGATGTTGGGGTTGCTCGGATCCTGCGCCGTGTAGAATCCGTCGCCGCCGCCTACGGTGAACCAGTCGCGATTCATGATCGCGCCTTCCTTCTTGGTGCTCGGCCCGCACCAGCTGCCGTTGTCCTGCAGACCACCGCACACACGATACGGCACCGCGAAGTCGTAGCTCACTTCATAGAACTGGCCGATCGGGAACGTGTTCAGGAAGACGAAGTTGCCGCCGCGGTCCCACGTCTGCGACACGCCGCCATCATCGCCGACGACGAAATGCTGGCCATCGTTCGGATCGATCCACATGGCGTGGTGGTCGACGTGAATGCCGACGGTCGCGTTGCGCACGGTCTTGCCGCCGTCGTCGGAGAAGTTGACGGGCGTCGACGACCAGTACACGCGATCGGGGTTGTCGGGATCGACGCGGACTTGCGAGTAATAGAAGGGGCGAACGTCCTTGTCGTTCATCCAGTGCCAGGACTCTCCGCCATCTTCGGAGCGATAGAGACCGCTCAGGAGGCGCGTGTGCTTGGATGCGTTAGGACTCGTGTCGCTCGCCGGGACGGGGAACGGCGCTTTGCCGCCGCGGATCGAGTCGGCTTCGACGACGGCGTAGACCATTTTCGGATTGCTGCGCGCGATGGCGATGTTGATGCGGCCGAGCGTTGTCGTGGGCCATCCGTTGCCCTCGATCTTCTTCCACGTGGCGCCGGCATCGGTGCTCTTCCAGAGCGCGCTGCCCGGGCCGCCGCTCTGCAGGAACCACGGGCCGCGCACGCGCTCGTAGCTCGACGCATAGAGCGTGTTCGGATCCTTGGGGTCCATGGCGACGTCGATGAATCCGGCTTTGTCGCTCACGAACTTGATGAGCTTCCACGTTTGGCCGCCGTCGGTGGTTTTGTAGAGGCCGCGGTCCTTGTTGGGGCCCCACGCGTGGCCTAACGCAGCGACGTAGACGATGTTCGGATCCGTCGGGTGGACGACAATGCGCCCGATCTGCTGCGTGTTCTCGAGACCCATGAGCTTCCACGTCATCCCGCCATCGGTGCTCTTGTAGATGCCGCCGCCGGGCATGATCGAGTTGCGCGTGTTCTGCTCGCCGGTGCCGGCCCACACCGTGTTCGTGTCGGAGGGCGCGATCGCGAGCGCGCCCATGGAGACGACCTTTTCGTGCTCGAAGATCGGGCGGAACGTGATCCCGGCGTTGGTGGTCTTCCAAATTCCGCCGCCCGCGGCCGCGACGTAGAACGTCTTGGACGGGCTCGGAATGCCGGCGATGTCGGCGACGCGGCCGCCCATGTTGGCGGGGCCGATGGAGCGCCAGCGGAATCCGGCGAGCGTGGCGGAGTCGAGTTGGGCGCTGTGCGCGGCTTGCGCGGCGGCCGCGGGCGCGATCAGCAGCGCGGAAGCTGCGAGGCGAAAGAGAGAGCGCATACGGCTAGGGCAGTGGAAAGAGGGAAGGGGAAGGAGTGTCGTCGTCACGTTAGGCAAAATCATCGCGCAGACGCGCTGTCGATGAACGTCGTGAGATCCTGGCGGAGTCGCGCCATACTCGGCGAGTCGATGTACACCATGTGGCCGGCGCCGAAGTGGTCGGTGGTGATGTCGGCGCGGGCTTTGTCGTTGAGCGCGAGGTGGTCCAGCGTGTATTCCACCGCGTAGTACGGCGTGGCCGTGTCATAGTAGCCCATGGCCACGAACAGCTTCATATATGGGTTCTTGGCGAAGGCGCGCTCCAGGTACGGCGTGACGTCGAGGAATCCCTCCCGCTGCGGATAGCGCCAGCGACCGATGCCGCCGCCTAAAATCCAGTACATCTCATCGTCGGTGAAGCCGAGGTCGCGGCGGACGTAGTCGTTGAGCACGGGCGTGAACGTGTTCTCGATGTTGGCGTCGCTCGGATCGAACGCGCCGCGCTCGGCGCCGGCGTCGGTGGCATACGCGGTGAAGCGGCCATCGAGACGTCCCACGGTTTGGTGCTGGCCGCGCAACAGCTCTTGGTCGAAGCGGTCGAGCGGGATGCGCAGATCGTTGTTGTCGATGAATGCGGGCGACAGGCCGGTGAAGCGGGAGAGCGTGTCGATCACCGCCTTCCGTTGGGCGGCCGTTAGGCTTGCGCCGCGATCGAGTGCGAGCGTGTAGCCGTTGCCGGCGAATTGTTCCGCCTGCGCCGTGACCTGTTCGACGGTTTGCTGCTGCAGGTCGGGCGGCAGCTTCTTGTGGTACCACGCAATGGCGGTATACGACGGCAGGAATCCGACGAAGCCGAGATCGTTTCCCTTCTGATCGGACAGCGTCTCGAAGTTGAGCACGGTGGAGATGAGCACGATGCCGTTGAGCGCGATGCCGCGATCGGCGAGCACGCCGGACAGGCCGGCTGCGCGTGTGGTGCCGTAGCTCTCGCCGGCGAGGAACTTGGGTGACAGCCAGCGCTCGTAGCGCGTGAGGTAGAGCCGAATGAATTCGGCGACCGAGCGCAGGTCCTCGGTAACGCCCCAGAAGTTAGGCCCGAGCGCCGGCTTCGATGGCCGGCTGTAGCCGGTTCCCACCGGATCGAGGAATACGAGGTCGCTCTGGTCGAGCAGCGTGTACGGGTTGTCCTCGAGCGTCGGTGGCGGGGCCGGCGGGGAGCCGTCTGCGTTCAGCTTCACGCGTCTCGGGCCGAAGGCGCCGAGGTGCAACCACACTGTCGATGATCCCGGGCCGCCGTTGAACACGAAGGTGATGGGACGCTTGGCGGGATCGCCTGCTCCATCTTTGGTATAGGCGACGTAGAAAATGTAGCCCTCGGCGACGCCGGTGGTGTCGTTCCGGATCGGCAGCATTCCGGTGGTCGCGGTGTAGGCGAGCGACGCGCCTCCGAGCTGCATGGTGTGGTGCGTGACGACGGGCGGCCGTGCCGCGATCTCGGAGATGCGGATGGAGTCTTCAGCCGCGCGCGCCGAGTCGTGCGAGGGGCGTCCCGATGGAGTCTCGGCGTGCGTCGAGTCCGCCGCGCGTGCACCGCGCCGGCTTTGCTGCGCGTTTGCGTTAGGCGCGGCGAGCGCCGTGAGCACGAGGACGGCGATCGCCAGCGGTGCGATCGATCGGCGGACGCCGACGCGGCGTCGCGAGGTCCACGTCGGGTCCAGCGTACCGGGCATTGGGTTCGCTCCACGCGTATCGAAATGCATCTGTCGCTTCCGGGAAAGCGGACAGGACGGGCAGCAGACGTGTCAACCGCGTTACGCGGTGGGTTTACCGAACGCTGACAAAAGTTCGAAGATTGTCGAGTTCGCCAAGCACTCAGTGCGTGAAGTACCACGCAGCGAGAATGGCGAAGGCGATCGCCGCGATGGTCAGCGCAAGAATCCTGTCGCGCGGCCGGAAAGAGAACTGCCGGGACAAGCGGCGTCGAGGGGAGTCTTCCGGTACGTGTGGTGTGTTGGCTTCGGGGAGCGGGTCGAAGATGCGATCGATCGAGTAAGGCGCGGGTTCGGGAGGGTCGGGCTCGACGGCCTCGGGCGGAGTCGGCTGGACCTGCGGCGGCGGCGCGGGCGTCACGGGAACTGCTCTCACTGGCTCGAACGGTTTGGCTCGAGCGGCTTGTGGACGGGTCGTGATGCCGGGTCGCGCCGCAGGAGCGCGACGAATCTTTCCGGCATCGAACAGTGGCAACGGCGCATCGGCAAGTTCCAGCGCCAAAACATCAGTCATCGTATGATAAGATGACCAGGCGATCGCTGTTCGGGGCCGTTCGCCCTCCGCATACGCCTCCGCAGCGAGCTGCTCGAAGAACGGTACCGCGTACGGTCGAGTGTGGTTGGCCAGCCTGACAAATGCCGCCGCAGAGCGGAGGGCCAGCGCATCCCGAACGAGGGCGACCGCCCACGGTTCCGGGAACAGAGCCGCGTGCATGCTCACCTCCTCGGACGAGAGGTGCAAAGCGCCTGGCGTCCCGGTTCGATACCAACCAACTGCTCGAACCCCGCTCGCGCGCAGCCGATCGATCAACGCAGCCATGGTCGAACGCAGATCGGCGTCGGTCGGCGCATCGTCAATGTCACCTCGCTGCGCGCCCTCGACGAGCACGTAGTCGATGCGCAGGCGTGGGCACCGGTAGATCTCGCCATAGAGAACACCGAACGCGAACGCTCTCGACGCCGCGGCGTGAGTCTCGATGTCCGTGAGAGCGCGCTGGTGAACGACGAGCGGTTCGATCGCCGAGACGGTGCCGAGCGGCTTTTGCAGCGATGAGGTGATGTCGTCCGCCGGTTCCCACCGCACGGCGCGCTCGAGAGCAAGCGTTCGCAACTCGCGCACGGGTGGCGAGTCCGGCGCCGACCACGCGGGGTCGTCGCGAGGAGAATCAGAGGCGGCAGACACGTGCAGTATCAGATTCAGATGGCGCGCGGGACGCGCCGCGTGCAGCTTTCGTTTCAATCGCGCCCAACCTAGCTACGACGACGCTGGAAAGTGCGCAAGCTCCTACATATGATGCGCGTCCTGCCTCGCACGCCCTGCGAATGAGAACCATGAAACGTGCCACGTATCGTTGGCCGACGGCATCGGCAATGTTGCTGCGCGCGGCGCTCGCTTGTGCGCTTTGTTTGGCGCTACCGAGGGCAGCGTCAGCACAACTTATCCAGCAATTGCTGGGCAAGAAGGCGGCGGCCACAGATACCGGGAAGCAGGTCTCGGTCACAGCGCCGGATTCGCCCCGGGCGTCGCTGTCGGCATTTCTCGCCTACGCGCAGGCCGGCGACTACACGCGCGCGGCGCAATACCTCGATGTGCCCGAGGCCGAGCGCGCGCAATCCAAGCAGCTCGCGCGCGAGTTCTCGATCGTGCTCGACCGGTACGTCTACATCGACCTGGATGCAATCTCGGGCGCGTCGCTCGGCGACACGACGGCCGGTACCCCGCAGGGAATGCAGCAAATCGGCACGATTCCAGGTCCGGGCGGCCGAAGCGATCCCGTGCGGTTGGTCCGGCAGGCGCGAGGAGGCGAAGTCCGCTGGGTATTCTCGCGGAGTACGGTGGCGAACATCCCGAAGTGGTACCACCAGTTGCCCGACCGGTGGACGCTCGAACACCTGCCGTCGTGGCTCCTCGGAACCGGCCCGTTAGGCATACTCTGGTGGCAGTGGCTGGCACTGCTGCTCGTGCTCGTCGTGTCGTTCGCGATCGGGATGTTGTTGGGCAGGCTCGCGCGCGGCGCGTTGGGCGTATTGGCGAAGCGCACCAAGACGCACTGGGACGACGGCATCAGCACCGCGTTGCGAGGCCCGTTCCGGCTGGCGGCGATGTTGGTGGTGGTGCTCTTCCTGTTGCCGTGGCTGTCGCTCAACGCGAACGTCTCGCGCCACGTCGGCACGCTGGTGAACGCGGGCTTCACGATCGCGCTCTTCTGGGCACTGTGGCGTGTGATCGATATCTGGCGCCAGGTGATGTCCGTATCGGGCTGGGCGATGCACAGCACGTCGCGGGGGCTGCTGACGCTGGTGTCGCGTTTGTCCAAGATGGTCATCGGCATCTTCGGCTTCGTCTCGCTGCTCGCGACACTCGGCTACCCGGTGGCCGCGATCATCGGCGGCCTCGGCATCGGCGGTCTGGCGGTGGCACTGGCAGCGCAGAAGACGCTCGAGAATCTGTTCGGCGCGTTTGCGATCGGTGGCGACCGCTTGTTTCGCGAAGGCGATCTGGTGACGATCGACACGGTCACCGGCACGGTGGAAAGCATCGGGCTCCGCTCCATCCGCATCAGGACCGCCGATCGGAGCGTGGTGTCGATGCCTAACGCGAAGGTGGCCGACTCGCGGATCGAGACGTTCGCGCCCCGTGACCGGATCCGGTTCGCGTGCGTGCTGGCGCTCGTCTACGAGACGACCGCCGACCAGATGCGGACCGTGATCACGGAAGTCGAGACGATGCTGAAGGGGGAAAAACGCGTGGGGCCCGAATCGGTCGCCGTGTTTTTCCTGCAATTGAACACGTCGTCGCTCGATATTCAGGTGTTGGCACAGGTGCTCACCACAGATGGCAACGAGTTCAACAACATTCGGCAAGACTTGTTACTGAAGATCATGGACGTCGTGCAGCGTTCGGGCACGTCCTTCGCGTTTCCAACGCAGACCGTGCAACTCGAACCGCCGCCCGCCGGCGCGACCACTGACGCGGCCGCATCCGGCGACGCCAAAGCGCCGGCGCCCACGTCGTGAGCGGACGGCTGCTCATCGTTTCGAATCGTTTGCCGGTGACGGTGAGCGGATCGGAAAAGGGCGGGCGTCCAGTCGTGCGGGCCAGCGTGGGTGGATTGGCGACGGGACTGCGCACGCCGCACGAGCAGTCGCAAGGATTGTGGTTAGGCTGGCCGGGCGACACGAGTACGCTGGACGACGCCGGGCGCGCCGAAGTGCAGCGCCAACTCGAATCGCGGCGCCTCGTGGGCGTGGACCTCTCGCCCGAAGAAGTGTCGGTCTTCTACGACCGGATCGCCAACAGCGTGCTGTGGCCGGTGTGTCACGACCGGCTGGACCAACTGCCGCTGCGCGTCGAGGGATGGGATGTCTACGAGCAAGTGAACGCGCGATTTGCGGATGCCGTGGCCGCCGTGTGGAAGCCGGACGACCGCATCTGGGTGCACGACTATCATCTGCTGCTCGTACCGGCGCTGATTCGCGAGCGGATTCCTAACGCGCGCATCGGCTTCTTCCTGCACATCCCCTTCCCGACACCGGAGATCTTCTTCGCCCTGGCGCGGCGGCGGTGGTTGGTGACCGGGATGTTGGGCGCGGACCTGATCGGATTCCATACGCGTCGTCACCGCGGCCACTTTGCCGCGGCGGTCCATCGATTGTTAGGCGCGGATGCGCACGGGAACGAGTTCGACTACCGCGGGCGTCGCGTGCGGGTTGGCGTGTTTCCGATGGGCATCGATGCGCGCGACTTCGCACGGCGTGCAGAATCCGAGGCCGTTCGCACCGAGGCAGCGCGCCTCAGGCGACACGACGCCGGCCCCTTGCTCGTGGGCATCGACCGCCTGGACTACAGCAAGGGGATCCCGCGCCGGCTGCTGGCGGTAGAGCAGTTGTTAGTGAAGCATCCCGAGTGGCGCGAGCGCGTTCGATTCCTCCAGATCGCGGTGCCGTCGCGCGAGGGCGTGCGGGCATACCGTCAGGTGCGCGAAGAAGTGGAGTCGCTCGTTGGGCGGATCAACGGCATGTACGCCGTGCCGACGTGGGCGCCAATCCATTATGTGCATCGCGGCGTACCGCGGTCGCTCTTAATCGGCTTATATCGCGCTGCCGATGTGATGGTGGTCACACCCGTGCGGGATGGCATGAATCTCGTGGCGAAGGAGTTCGTGGCGACGCGGACGGATGACGACGGAGTCCTCGTGCTCAGCGAATTCGCGGGAGCCGCAGAGGAGCTCAGTGAGGCGCTGATCGTGAATCCGTACGACGTAGACGAGACCGCCGAGGCCATGCACACGGCGCTGATGATGGCGCCGAACGAACGGGCGCAACGGATGCGTGCGCTGCGCGAGCGCGTTACGACGCACGACGTGGCACGCTGGGCAACAGAGTTTCTGGATGCCCTCGGACCATGACGGGCGAAGGGTCTTGGGCACGACGCGTGCAATTCCACCTGGCGGGCCACACCTGCAGCAGCTCGGAACGACCGCACAGTGGCGATCGTTTATCCACTGGCAGGGTACGACACTGTGAGGGAAGAGGCGCGGGAAGTATGAGTGGATCTTGACCTACGTGGACCGGGTAACGGGTCTCGGTGCGCGGGTCCTGACGGAACCTTGCTTCCAGGAGGGCGCATGCCACGCTTTGAGTTTTCGCTCAGCGGTCCCGACGAAACGCTGCGCCTGGCCGGCGCAGTCACGAGCCCGACGTTCGCGCAAGCCATGGAAGCCATAGCCGAGCAGGCACGCGTGGGCCGTGGTGATGTGCTGGAGATTGGCGTGAGCGGATTTCCGCCGGCGCATTTCGAGGCGTTCATGGAGGGGTTGAACGACCAGGTGAGTTGGCAGCAGTCGGGGAAGAAGGCCGCTTAGGAGCCGAGGGGGAGGGAAGGCGACCGGCGTCAACACGACGCCGGTTGCCTTCCTTTTTTTTGTGGGTTCGAGGTCGATGGCCGAAAACGTCGGGAGAATGTCATTGCGGCCATAGGTGAAGCTGCGGCAGATTCGTGGATGTCTCACCGAACACGGGAGCGAATCTGACGCAGGCTACCGCCCGCACGCACCGGGGCACGACACGTCGCATCGGGTTTCTGGGCTTCGACGCCGTTCAGGCGCTCGATCTGGTTGGGCCGTCGGATGCCTTCGCGTCGGACGCGTTCGCGACGATCGATCGCGGCGACCACGAACCAAAGCCGTGGGTCCCGTACGATGTGGTCGTGATCGGGTTGCACGGACGCCGATTCACGACCAGCTCGGGTCTCGTGATCCACGCCGACGCGGTGGTCCCATCGATTGTGCGTCTCGACACATTGATCATTCCCGGTGGTGCCGGGCTTCGCCGGCCCGGCCTCGCCGAGCGCGCGGCGCAGTGGATCGTGCGTATGGCGCCACGCGTTCGTCGAGTGGCGAGCGTGTGCACGGGGCTGTACGCACTGGCGGCCACCGGGCTCCTCGATGGGCGGCGTGTGGCCAGCCACTGGAGCGCGGTGCGGGATATTGGCCAACGATACCCGCGACTCCGTGTGGATCCCGACGCGCTCTACATCAAGGACGGCCGGTTCTACACGTCGGCTGGTATCACGGCCGGTATCGATCTCGCGCTCGCGATGATCGAAGAGGACCACGGGCCGCGCACGGCGCTCGCAGTGGCGCGCGAGCTCGTGGTGTACCTGAAGCGGCCTGGCGGCCAACAGCAGTTCTCCGAGCCGCTGCAATTTCAATTCGACACGGCGGACCGGTTCGGCGATCTTGCCGCGTGGATCCGTGGCCACTTGCGGACGCGCCTGACGGTCGACGTGCTGGCCGCGCGCGCCTATCTCAGCGTTAGGCAATTCGCGCGCGCGTTCACGCGCGAGTTCGGCGTCACGCCGGCGAAGTTCGTCGAGGAAGCGCGGCTCGCCGAAGCGGGTCGTCGGTTCACATCGGCGGCGCGGCGCGCGAGCGTCGATGCCGTCGCGCGGTCGGTGGGTTACGCCAGCGAAGACGTGTTCCGCCGCGCGTTCGAGCGGCGGTTCGGCGTGTCTCCCTCCCAATATCGGACTCGCTTCGGCGCCGCATCCGGCGCGGAGCTCTCGACGAGGAGCAATGTATGATCACGCGTGTCGGTACGCTGTGCACCGCACTCGCCATGTTGATCGGCGTGCGCGCCACGCCGGCGCAACAACGGACGCATTCATCCGTCGACTGGCCCGTGTATGCGCACGATGCCGGCGGCACGAAGTACTCGCCGGCTGCGCAGATCACGCGCACAAACGTCCAGCGCCTCGTGCCGGTATGGACGTATCGTACCGGCGACTTTGCGTTAGGCGATGGCATGACGCGCGACGAAACGACGCCGCTGTTCGTGGACGGACTGCTCTACGTGTCGACGCCGTTCGGCGGCGTGCGGGCGCTCGATCCAGAAACCGGCAGCGAACGGTGGTCGTTCGATTCGGAGCTCGATCCGTCAGGCGACTACGGCGACTTCACGAATCGCGGCGTCTCGATGTGGGTCGACCCCGAGCGCCGGACCGGCGCGCCGTGCCATCGGCGCATTTATGTGGCGCCGGTCGACGCGCGGCTCATCGCCCTCGACGCACGAACCGGCGAGCCGTGCGCGGACTTCGGCGTCCACGGCGTCGTTCGGTTAGGCGACGTCCGCAACCCGGCGCAATACACGGGCGAGTACGAGATCACCTCGCCGCCAGCCGTGATCCACGGCCTGTTGATCGTCGGCTCGACCATCGCCGACAACGTTCGCGCGCAGGCACCAAGCGGCGTGGTGCGTGCGTTCGACGCGCGGACCGGCGCGCTGCGTTGGGCATGGGATCCCGTCCCGCGCAGCGCGGCGCAACCCGGCTACGATACCTGGCGCGGACCCGGCGCGCACGAGACCGGCGCTGCCAATGCGTGGTCGATCATCAGCGTCGACTCGGCGCGCGATCTCGTGTTCGTGCCGACCGGGAGCGCGAGCCCCGACTTCTTCGGCGGCGACCGGCTCGGCGAAAACCTCTATGCGAGCTCGGTCGTGGCACTGCGCGCATCCACGGGCGCAATGGTGTGGCACTTCCAGGCCGTGCACCACGACGTGTGGGACTATGACGTGCCTGCGGAACCCGTGTTGTTTACGTGGCATCACGATGGTCGCGACGTGCCGGCGTTGGCGGTGACGACGAAGATGGGTCACGTTTTTCTGCTCGATCGCGCGACCGGGACGCCGCTCTTCCCGGTCGTCGAGCGCCCGGTGCCGGCGAGCGACGTGCCCGGTGACACGGCGTGGGCTACGCAGCCCTTCCCCACGCTGCCGGCTCCGTTAGTCCCGGAGCGCTTAAAGGCCGGCGATGTATTCGGCGCGTCGCCCGACGACAAAGCGTGGTGCGAGCGGCAGTTGGCTGGTGTTCGCAACGAAGGCATTTTCACGCCGCCATCGCTGCGCGGCACGGTGATATATCCCGGCAACATCGGCGGCTCGAACTGGAGCGGTCTCGCGATCGATCCCGCGCGGCATCTGGCGATCGTTCCATCGAACAGCGTGGTCACGGTCGTCCAATTGATTCCCCGCGCCGACGCGCAGGCGCGCGCCATGTCGGGCACGCGGTTCGATCAATTCTCGCCGCAACGCGGCACGCCGTACGCGATGCGTCGCACCTTTCTCATCGCCGCCGACGGCGCGCCGTGTTCACCGCCGCCGTGGGGCACGCTCACGGCGATCGATCTCGAGAGCGGACAGGTGAAATGGGAGCGGCCGTTCGGCAGCGTCGAAGCGCTCTCGGGCATCTCCGGAAGCGCGCGGTGGGGCTCGCCTAACTTGGGTGGCGCAATGATCACCGCCGGCGGCATCGTGTTCGCGGCCGGCGCGCTCGACCAGCGCCTGCACGCCTATGACGCCGAATCCGGCGCGGAGTTGTGGTCGGCGGTGTTGCCCGCGGGCGTGCACGCGTCGCCCATGACGTACGTGACCGCGCGCGGGCGACAGTTTGTCGTGGTCGCGGCCGGTGGACACCGGGAACTGTACGCCGCATCGGGCGGCCGCGATAAACCGGGCGACTACGTCGTCGCGTTCGCGTTGCCGTCGTCGAGGGCCCGCGCACCGCGCGCGTCGACGATTTCGCCGGGTCGTTACGAGGGACACATGGTGCTCGACCGATCGCGCTACGACGCGCAATGGCACATCGCGGGCGACGGTACCGCTGTGACGCTTTCGTTCACGCTCCCAGGCATTGGCGTGGTAGGACGTGGCACCGGACACATTGTGGCTGACAGCCTGTCCGTTGCGGCAACGTGGTCGCTGCCGGCCAGGCACTGCTCGGGCACTCTCACACTCGGCGGCCGTGCCGCGAACGAGAATGTCGCGATTATCGGCGAGCTCGAGTATGTCGATGGGTGCTCGGACGGGCGTACGAAACCGGGAACCTTCGCCGTGTGGCGCGCGGGGCATCGTGTGTCGCGCGTGCGCTCGTCGGGAAACTGAAACGGCGGGTTGATCGAGCGCGCGCTAGTGCGGCTCGTCGGCTGCGTCCGGCGTCAGGCACAGATAGGAGGGGTCGCTCAAATCCATGTGCCTCCAGGCGATCCGCTTCCGCGTGGGGCGCAGCGGCAGGGCGCGCAGGAACGGCAGATGCAGGGCCGCTCCGCCTAACCGCTCCCAGAGCGCGTCGGGTCCGAGATGAAACTCGGCGATGATCGTCTCGCCGTTCACGACCGCGAGCTGGAACTCCTCGAGACGACCGATCACCCGGCCGCGGCTATCGTGGACGCGTCTGCCGAGGAGCCGTTCCAGATGGATTTCGCGCTCGTCTGTCATCGCCGCCCTCGGTCGATGACGCGGACGCGCAGCCACTGCTCGAGCGCATTGATGGGCGTGGCATCGACGTCGGCGTCGAATTGCAGGTAGCGATCGCGGTAGCGGAGCGCGTCCCATGGAATTCGAACGGGCGCGCGCCTGCCCGTGAGCCGACGGTCGACGCGGGCGACCCATGCGGCGAGGTGCCGACTCACCCGTGCAGCGAGCGTGACCGCGCCGACTTCGATGGCCACTACGCGCGGTGGATGGCCAGCCCGCACCGCCGCGATCACACCATCGACGCGGCCGGCGTTGCGATGCGTTGCATCGACGAGTTGCTCGTCGAGTACATCGGCCACCAGATGCACGGGACGCGAGATCACGAGCCGGCAACCTGCAAGGGGATGGAGATCACGCCCAGCACCATGGCGAGAATGCTGATGACGAGAACGACGGCATTGCCTAACGGGCCATTCGTGTGGTCGCCCAAATACTTCCGGTCATTCATGAGCACGAGAAACGGCAGCACGCCCACCGGCAGCGAAGCGGCGGTGAGCGCCATGGAGATGTTCGTCAGCTTCAGCGGATCGGCGCCCGCGAGGACGATGAACGCCCCGATGGCGATGATAACGGTGTAGGTGAGGCTGAAGCGTGCGCTCCGCCGCGGCTCCAGATCCTCTCCCCACTCCCAGCCCAAACCCTGGGCCAGCAGGTAGGCGAGCGCCAGCGAGATCTCGAGCGTGGCGCCGAGGCACGCAATGCCTAACGCAGCGACGAAGAGCCAGAAGCCCGGGCGGCCGAGCACGGCGGTGGTGAGTCTCGACAGGTCGCGATACCCTTGCACGTCGATTCCGGCCGGCTTGAGCACGATGGCGGCTGACACGAGAACGGCGACTGAGAGAAACCCGCCGAACCCCATGCCGATGCCGGCGACCCAGCGGTTGACGCCGAGATAACTGACATCCCACTTGTCTTCGATCGCACCGGAGGAATAGAAGTAGTAGAGGTACGGTGAGATGGACGCGCCGAGCACGCTCACGGCGACGAACCAGTAGTGCGCGGGCTTGTGATCGGGAAGGCGCGGCACGAGCCCGCGCGCCAAGGCGCCGTAGTCCGGCCCGCCCGAGATCGCGGCGACCACGAATACCACGGTGACGAGGCCCAGGAGCGACACGCCGTTTTCGATCAGCCCGAACGTGCCGCGCCAGAGAATCAGCCAGGCCACCACGGCGATCGGCGCGACCCACCATCGGAGCGGGATGCCGGTGCCTAACTGCAATGCGGCCGCGGACCCACCAATTTCAGCGCCTAACACGAGGAGCGACACGCACACCATGACGGTGACGATGGCGAGATAGACGGGTCCTCCGAATCGCTCGCGCAGCGCATCGGGAATGGTGCGCCCGCTGCACGCGGCGAAGCGTCCCGACATCTCCACCAGGAACGCAATGCACGCGGTACCGACCACGACGGACCACGCGAGGCGGTAGCCGAACCCCGCGCCGGCCTGCGCCGCCGTCGCGATCGACCCGATCTCGAGGAATCCGCCGACGCTCGTGACGATGCCGAGCGCAATTTGTAGAACTCGCTTCATGCGGGAATGCGACTTCGCATCTCATGTGCCACCGGCGTGCGGTGCGTCCCGCGCAGCGGTGCGCCGTTTATGGTCTCTCGATTTCCGGATACAGCGACTGTGCGGCGACCAGCCAGCGGCGGGCGGTGAGCAGCGCGGCGACCAGGTAGAGAAAACCGGCCGGTATCCACATGACGAGACCGGCCAGCTGCTGGTCTTCGATTAGCGTGAGGCCGAAGCTGATGCCGCCCGATGCGTACGCGTGATACCAAGGCGATGGCGCGACGACGAGCAAGGCGCCCAGGACCCCTGTGTGAACGGCGGTGACAAACAGATAGATGATCGAGCGCCCGAGATCACGAGGCCGTCGCGGGTGAATCACGGCGGACCAGAAGAGCACGCCCGTTCCGAAAAACGATGCATGCTGCAAGACGTGGATTGCCGGGTGCGCCAGTGCGGCGTCGAACGCCGCCGGCACGTGCCAGAGCCAGATGGCAGCGCCGTGCAGCAGGCAGGCGAGCGATGGCCGACGGAGCGCACGCGTGAGCGCTGTGCCGGCGGGCCATCTGCCTAACGAGACGGCGATGCGGCGTGCTCGCGGCACCGCGCGCAGGAGCGCGAGCAGCGGCCGGCCGGAGGCGACGAGCGGCGCCGCGACCGCGATCAGTACTTCGTGCTGGAGCATGTGCGCCACGAACACGTGGTCGGCGATGTCGTCGGCGGGACCCATTACCGTAGCGAGTGCCACCACGCATCCGCCGAACAGCGCCAGTCGCTGTCGGCGTCGCGCATCGAGCGCGCGCGCTGACATGCTGGTCCTCAGATGGCGCTGCACGGCGGGAACGTGAATGCAGCCACCCACTGCGCGACAATCAAGGTCGCCGCGAGCGCGCCCAGCGCCATGCCCAACAAGGAGAGGAAGCGTTCGGCGGAGCGGGCGTCGGCTTCACTCGCGTTCCGTACACGACGCCAGCTGCGGTGCGCCCCGGCGGTGAACACTGCCACCAGTATGAGGCACCCGATTGGAATCGCGAACGAAACCCAGCGATGCTGCTCGACGCACAGCCAGGGGTCGGTCGCGAGGAGGAGACCCTGGTTCGCGAGCGCGAGCAGCGGATTCAGGCATATCGCCAGCAACGTGCGCGCGGATACCTCGCGCGACGGCTCAGATGACGCGCGGGCCGACATAGGTGATCAGGTAGATCGGCAGCCAGATGCCGACGGTGAAATACCAGTAGAAGCTATTGTCGGCGGCGTCGCTGAACGTCTTGACGGGTTGTCGCCGAAGAAAAAGGAACAGCGTTAGGCCGATCGTATCGAGCACGTCGAGCAGCAGCAGGGAGGAGTGAAATCCGACGATCATCCACGCCGCGCTGCTGTACGCGTTGGCGTCCCACCGGACGCGGAGCGCCTCGAAGTCCCACCACCGGAGCACGAGAATCGCCGTCGCGACGACCGAGAGCACGACGAGCCACCGCTTGAGCGCGGGCTCATCCAGTCGCTGACCGGCGCGCGCCGCGAACATGGCGGGTATCACGCTGATCGCCATCAGACCGAGATTGATGCTCGGCATGCTGAGCGACGGGGATTGCGCGGGTGCCGGCGGCCACGCGCCCGCACTCTGCCGCAGGTACAAGTAGCTCACGAGGAGCAGCGCGATCGTCCAACCCTCGATGACCATGAAGCCGAGCGTGCCCCACCACATGAGGCTTCGCTGGCCGAAGGTGACGGTCGGAAGATCCTGCACAGTGTCCTCGGCGCGCAGGGACGTCATGCGCGCTCCACGATCGCGCCGTTAGGCGTAGCGATTCGCTCGCGCTCGATCGGCCGGCTGCTCTGCCAACCCCAGCCGAACAGGCCGATGAGCGAGAGACCGATGCCCACGAGCACCCAGTATGGCCGGAAGATGGATCCGATGAACAGCACGCCCATGCACAGCGCGAGGTAGAGCGGCCAGATGGACCCTCGCGGCGAGCTGTGGCGCGCGTCGGGCCGAGCGTCGAACGTGGTCGTGATCAATACCTCGCGGCGGTCGGTCCGAAGTCCCGTCATCACGGGCAGCGCGTTCGACGTCTCCCACAATGGATGCGCGCTCGACACGACCGGCGAGTGCACGAAGTTGTATGGCGGTGGAGGCGAAGCGACGGCCCACTCGAGGCCCGGCGCTCCCCACGGGTTTGGGCCGGCTATGGGACCGTTACGCCAAGTCCGCAGCACGTTGACCAGGAAGATGACCACACTCACGGCGAGCGTCACGGCGCCGACCGATGCGAGAAAATTGAGCGGGCCCCATCCCGTGGACGCCTGATAGGTGTAGACCCGGCGCGGCATGCCGTCGAGTCCGAGGATGTGCATCGGAAAGAACGCGACGTTCGCCCCGATGAGGAAGAGCCAGAAATGCCATTTGCCTAACCCGTTGTGCAGCATCCGGCCGGTGAACTTCGGAAACCAGAAATACAGTCCGGCGAAGAGCGGCATGACGGCGCCGCCGACGAGCACATAGTGCAGGTGGGCCACCACGAAGAACGTGTCGTGTGCTTGGCGATCGAACGGCACCGATGCGAGCATGACGCCGGTGATGCCACCGTTGATGAAGGTGAACAGGAAGCCGAGCACGAACAGCATGGGTACGGTTAGGCGCGGCCGCCCCGTCCACATGGTGGCGATCCAACAGAAAATCTGGACCGCCGTCGGGATGGCGATGACCAGGCTGGCGGCGGTGAACAGGCTGTCGCCGAGCTCGGGCAGCGGCGTGGCGAACATGTGGTGGACCCAGAGGCCGAAGGCGAAGAACGCCGTGGCGATGTTCGCCATGACGATGGCGCCATAGCCGACGACGGGCCGCCGGCAGAACGTCTCGACGATTGGCGTCACCATGCCTAACGCAGGCAAGAAAATGATGTAGACCTCGGGGTGGCCGAAGAACCAGAAGATGTGCTGCCACAGCAGCACGTCGCCGCCACGCGCGGGGATGAACCACTGCATGTGGATGGCACGGTCCGCCGCCAGCATGAGTGTGCTGCCCGCGGCGACCGCCGGCATCGCGAACACGATCATGCATGCGACCACGAGCTGCGACCAGACGAACAGCGGAATGCGATGCACGGACATGCCGGGCGCTCGCATCTTGAACACGGTGACGATGATGTTGACGGCCGCGCACAGCGCGGCGATCTCGGTGAACGTCACGAGCTGTGCCCACACGTCCACGCGGTGGCCCGGCGCGTACAACGACTCGGACAACGGCACGTAGGCGAACCAGCCGGTGTCGGGCGCGTGATTCGTTAGGAGCGCCACGTAGAGCAGCCCGATGCCGACCAGGTACGTCCAGTAGCCGAATGCGTTGAGCCGCGGAAACGCGACGCTTCGCGCGCCGACCATGAGCGGCACGAAATACAATCCCATCGCCGTCATCATCGGCACGGCGAACAGGAACATCATCGTGGTGCCGTGCGTCGTGAAGATCTGGTTGTAGCGATCGGCTCCAAGGAAGGCGTTCTCCGGCCGCGCCAGCTGCGTGCGCATGAGAGCAGCCTCGATGCCGCCGGCCAGGAACATCGCGAACGCCGTGATCACGTAGCGGCGCCCAATGGACTTGTGGTCGACGGTGCACAACCATCCCCACAGGCCGGGCCGATCACGCCACGTGTGCTCGAGCGCATCGGCCTCGCGGGTGACGTCGCGGGCGTCGAGCGTGCCGGCCGCTGCCTCGTCGCCTAACGAGCTCACTTGAGGGTCTCGAGGTAGGAGACGACGGCGTGCATGTCGCCGTTGGATAAATGAAAAGCCGGCATGCGCGCGCCCGGTTTGATGACGGATGGGTCGAAGATCCACCGCGCAATGTTCTCGGGTGTGTTCACGAGGGCGCCGGCCGCGATCGTTCCGCGTGCAGCCACGTGCGTGAGATCGGGCGCCGCCTGGCCGCCGGCGGGCGTCCCGGCAACGGCATGGCACAGCGCACAGCCACGCTGCATGAACAGCGTCTGGCCCTGGGCTGCGACGGAATCGGTAGGCGGCGCCGCAGGGTTCGCTATATCCGCGAGCCAGGCGTCAAACGCCGCGCGCGGTTGTGCGACGACGAAGAACGCCATCTTGGCGTGCGCGAGTCCGCAGTACTCCGCGCACTGTCCGCGATACGTGCCCGGCGTATCGGCACGAAACCAGAGCGCGCTCGTGTACCCCGGTATGAGATCGCTCTTGCCGTTCAGGTTAGGCGCCCAGAAGCTGTGGATCACGTCGTCCGATTGCAGCCGCAGCTGGATGGGCACGCCGACGGGAACGTGGATCTCGTTGGCGGTGGTGACGAGCTTCGTGGGATCCGGACTCGTGTACCGCACTTCCCACCACCACCGGTGACCCGTCACCTCGATGACCAATCGTTGGGCGTCGTGCTGCGCGAGCGCGTGCCCGACGGCGAAGCTGTACACCAGCACTGCCGCCAGAACGATCGCCGTGGCCAGGACACCAGCGATGAGCACTCGCTCGAGGCGTCGCCCGAGGGCTGGGGTATCGCGAACGATGTCGGGTGAGCCTTCGGCGCTTCGCGTCCGCGTCGCCGCGCGAATCGCGAGCGCGGCGACGCCGAGCCAGATGATGAGGCCGGCACCGAACATCCACCACCACAGTCGAGTCACCGCCGCCGCCTCGGCCGAGGCGGGATCGAAGATCGAGTGCATGCGTCCAACCGCCATCGGGAGGATTCCCGTGAGCGCGGGAAGCGCGAGTTTCGTGCCCGCTCAGCACCGAGCCCTGATTCGCAAGCGCGGTTCACACATCCGCCTTGAATCAGGCGATGATGACGCTCTTCAGCACGGCCGTGCACCACGCCGTGCACAGCGAGCAATCGTTCGCTCGGTGTACGCGGCGTGGCGACGCGTTCGGAGATTTCTTCGTTAGGCCGTCGGGCGAGAGCGCTTGTCCGAGGTCGAGCGTCGCGTGGACGACGGACGCCGCTCAGATCGGTCGGCGTTCGACGAACGCTTGCGCTCGATCTCGGTCTCCTGTGCCGCTTCGGCGTTGATCGATTGTGTGGCCAGCTCCGTGAGCGTGTCGTCGGCCTCCTTCTCTTCCTCCAGCGTTTGCTCGAGCAGCGCGACGTGATCGTTCAGGCCCAGCTGCTCGGCCCACGTGCGTACGCTGCCGTAGGCCGCGATCTCGTAATGTTCGACGCGCTGTGCCGCCGAGATGATGCCCGCGTCGAGTACCTGCGGGTCCGGGTCTTCCTCGATAAGCTCGGCGCCTTCAGCGAGCACGCCTTCCATTCCGTGACAGGTCTTTCCTTTGGCGTTCTTCCCCAGGTGCTCGAAGATCTGCTCAAGCCGTGTGACGTGTCCCTCCGTCTTTTTCCGGTGAGATTCGAGTGCCTCCTTGAGATCGTCGTGCGACGCGGCCTTGATGATCTTCGGCAGAGCCTTGAGAATCTGCCGTTCCGCGTTGTACAGATCGCGGAGCTCTTCGACGTACAGGTCGGAAAGCGAGTGCGCAGCCATCGGTGCCTCCGGGAGTGAGTCGCGTCGGTCGGAGGCGGGCGTCAATGCAATGCTCGGTCCTCGGCAGAAAAAGCGCGGCGGAAGCCCGCGCGGGGCCCGGATGGCGAGGGTCCGTTTGGACTGCGGCCGGCTACGTACCAGATCTTGGGTCGCCCCCGGGGGACGCGACCTGTCGTGTTTCTGTTAGGCGCCGGTGTATGGTCGCGAGCAGCGCGTGGAGCGCGTTGAGCTCGGGCTCGATGACGTTCGTGACGCGCGGGTCGACGGCGCCATAGCCGCGGAGCTGAGCGGAGGTGCTGTCCTCGAGACGCACCATCTCGCCAACGAGGATGGCACGGATGCTTCGTGCGATCGAGCGCGTCTGCCCGCGCAACGCGAGCTCGGCGGCCAGGCGCGTCGTTCGGGAGCGAAGCTCCGTTAGAACAGGTCTGATCGAGTTGGCGAAGCCGGGTGGCAGGTCCGACGCGTACCGGGTCAGACCGGTGTGCTCCGCGCGGTCGTTGCGTGCGACCAGGTCCTCAACGAAGGTGAGCGACTCCTCGAGTCCGGCCAGAAGTACTTCGAAATGCCGGCACTGATGTTCGTTGAGCAGCGGATGGGTCGAGTCTGGGGGCAACAACAAGACTCCTGCGTGAGGATACCGTAGGAGTCATCAGCCGGAAGCCCGGCGCTTGGCGGCGAACTCCATCGCCGATCGTCGATTGTGCCTTCGACGTCATCTTACCGCCGTCGAACGTGAGCGTCAACGGCTGAAGATACCTGCGGCCCATCGCCTATCGCGCGGGCTGTGGATCAGGGATGTTTCGGTTCCGCGACCTTGAGTTGCATCGACTCTTCGCGCGCGGCCATCTCGCGCATGATCACGCCGTAGATCCAATTGCTAACGGTGCGATTCTCGGCGCTCGACACGCGCTCGATGCGGAGCTTTTCCGCAGGAGTCACTCGGACCTGAACGACTTTCTTTTTCGGGTTTCGTGTCTTGGCCACCGTTTGTTCGCCTGTCGACTGAAGGTGATCGTGGCAGGCGAACATACGGAGCCGGTTGATATCGTGCAGTCATACAATGTCATATATCGTCATACACGCCGGATCGCGTGCGGCGCGATCGACTCTGAGCCAGGTGCTGCGGTGCCGCGGGTGGCCGGCACAGTGCGCGTGTGCAGGCGACGAGCAGTTCGTCCGCACTCAATCGCGCGAGGTCGAACGTGGATGACGCGCCGAGCAGCGCGCGGACCTGGCGGCCGAGGACGCGCGGGTGGACATCGAGGCGCGCGGCGATCTGGCCTAACGAACGATGTTCGTGCTGCAGCAGCCGGAACACCGCGAGCGTGCGCGCGATGATGAGCAACTCGCGGCACGACGCGAACCCGACGCGCCGCGTGACGCGCTCCAAGTGGCGCCGCGTCACGGCGGACGCGAGCGCGATATCTTCGACCGATTGAAAGCGCCGCGGCGACGCGAAGAGCGCATGAATCGCCCGCACGACCGACGTCGGCAACTCGCCGAGTTGTCGCTCGACGGACGCGAGGAAGCGTTGGGCGAGTGCATCCATGGTCATGCGCACGGCGAGCGCACGCGTGGCGCCCGGTTGATCTTCGACGCCGGCGATCAACAATCGTCGGGTGCCGCCCGGCAGGAGCTCGGCGGCGAGGGCAATGCTCGTCGTGGTGAGCGGCGCGTACAGCAGGACCGGGACGGCGGCGTAGCGCGCGAGCAGCGCCGTGAGCGTGCGCGCGCGGTGCTCGAGGCGGCGATCTCCGGGGTCGAGGACGACGAGATCGACGTCACCGCGTTGGAGTGCGGGTGCGATGCCTTGGTCGTCGTCGACGCTCGTGGCGGCGATGATGGTTTCGTCGGCGCCGAGTGCGGAGCGCAAGCGTCCGAGGAGGAGGTCGGGGAGGAGGGCGACGACGATCACGAGTCGTGCGGCGTGAGGGCGACGCGAGGGCGCGGATGTCTCATCCGTGCACTAACAGGTCGCGGTCGTGCGCAACTGACGACCGGTGTGAGCGCGAACGTGGCCGTGTCGCTTCACGACGACGCGCCGCGATTGGAGACCGGCCGGTGGAGCGACGCAGCTCACACCGGGAGGTTCCATGCTTCGTCGTCACACACTCATCCTCTTGTTTGTCGCGGCGGTGGCTGCCGCGTGCACATCACCAACGGCGCCGCAGCGGACGGCGCACGATGAACAGATCACGATCGGGCCGCATCCGGACGTGGCGGTACGTGGCCACGCCATTCCGGGTCGGTGAGTCGGGCGAGCGTGTGCGCGGCGCATCGTTAGTCGTCGGAATTAGCGCCGGCGTTGCGCATCACGGTTTCGCGCATGCGTGCGAGCGCACCGGCGATGCCTGCCGTCGCGGGAGTAGGATCTCGCGCCGGCGGGGCGTTGGGTGGTGCGCCTTCGCCGTCGAGGGCGCGCAGGGCGGCGGCTGCGTCGCGTGCGAGCGGAGCGAGTCCGGCACGCGTGGCGATGCCGAGTGCGCGTCGGTACTCGTCGCGTGCGGCGGGTGCGTCGCCGAACGCGTGCGCTCCGCCGCCGGAGTAGTAGTGGAAGTAGCCGGCGAGTCGAGGAGGGAGTCGTTCGGCGACGAGCGCGCGGCGGTACTGCTCGAATGCCGGACGCACGCGGTCGCCCGCGGCGAGCTCCATGAGATTGATGAGCGATGTCCAACGGACGTACGAGTCCTGCGTGGTGGCGGAGATGATCAGTTGGGCATCGCGTGCTGCGCTGCGGACGCCGAGCTCGGCGAACGCCGCGGCGACATCGGCGAGCGCGCGATCGCGCTCACGCGGATCGGGCAGGTTCTCGAGTGCTTCGAACGCGAGGCGTGCTGCGAGCTCCACATTGCCGCGCAGAAACGCGACGTGCGCACGGCCGTGCCGCGCCAGCGCCAGCAAGTCGGCGCGGCGCATGTCCACGGCTTCGCTCTCGACCGCGGCCAATTGTGTGTCGGCTTCGTCCAGGTTCCCGCGCTCGGCCGTCACCGACGCGCCGTAGCAGCGAGCGCGCAACGCCGCCGCGTGATCGCCTCCGCTAGCCGCTACGTAGGCCGCCGTCGCGAACGCGTTTTCGGCGAGCTCCCACTCGGCGCGATGTCGGTGGCACTCGGCGATTCTGATGTACGCTTCGACTTCCGCGTGAGGCGAGCTGTGACGTTGCAGCGCGAGCAACGACGAATAGACGTCGAGCGCCAGCTCCCATCGCGTGCGCGCCTCGAGCGTTCGACCAAACACGAGCAGTCGAGACTCGACGGCTCCGACGTCGTCGCGTTGACCAACGGCGACGATGAGCGTGCGCAGTGCAATGCGGAGCTCGTCGTCGTCCACGGCGTCCACCACCGGCGTAATGGTCGCGACGCGGAGCGCAAGCTCTTCCTCGGTGACTGCACCAGCTTGCGCCCATGCGTCGACGACGCGCAGCACGAGCAGCGCGGCGGACATCGTGGTCCAATCCGGATCCGAGTCCGATGAGAGCGAGGACAGAGCCTCGACGAACACCAGGTGCGTCGGAGGCGAGGAGGTTGCGCTCGTGGAGTCCGGGATGTGCACGTGAGCACTCCTGCCGCGGTTCGATGTCCCGTGACGCATGCTGCAGAAAGCGAGCGCGACAGGACTCTCGCTGCAATCATGCCGCATGAGTCCGGTTCGTCAAGGTCGGCGTCAGTCGGGCGGACAGCCGGCGGCGATGGTCCACGCGGACAGTGCGGACCACCATGCATCGGCGCGTAC
>Ga0157370_10002132_pt1 | contig 24152 bp, 23 predicted proteins | sample C35metaG_FD_113463 | JGI IMG/M metagenome (GOLD analysis project Ga0157370, IMG submission 113463) | Corn rhizosphere microbial communities from Kellogg Biological Station, Michigan, USA - C3-5 metaG | ecosystem: Host-associated > Plants > Roots > Rhizosphere > Soil | place: USA: Michigan...
ATTTAGCATTCGATTTACCGCTTCCGCTTAACGCCTCGGTGTCGCGGCACGGCGGTTTCCCCACTACCGGCGAGCCGCGACAAAATAATTCCATCTGCCACGGCGTTCTTGGTGGTCCCTCCCGGTCCCCGGCCTCTTCAGGCGCGCGGGTGGGCGTGCCGATAGACGTCGAGCAGGTGCGCAGCATCGACCGCCGTATATATCTGCGTCGACGACAGGCTCGCGTGGCCGAGCAGCTCCTGCAGCGCGCGCAAGTCCGCACCCCTTGCGAGCAGGTGGGTCGCGAAACTGTGGCGGAGCGCATGGGGCGTCAGCGTGTCGGGCAATCCGAGTTGCCGCCGGGCGGCGGCAACCGCGCGCCGCACCAGGTCCGGGTTGAGCTGCCCTCCCCTGGCGCCGACAAACAGCTCTCGCTCGCCGCTGAGCGGATAGGGGCATTGCCGCACATAATCTTCGATCGCCGCGCGCACGGCGGGCACGATCGGCACCACCCGTGTCTTGGAGCGCTTGCCGGTGACCCGCAGGGTCGCGCCGATCGGCAGCACGCTCGCCCTCAGCGACATGGCTTCGGCGACGCGCAGCCCTGCGCCATAGAGAAGAAGCAGGATCGCAAGATCGCGAGCGCCGATCCACGGCGCGGTCGCTGACTGAGCGGCGGTCTCGGCAAGGTTCATTGCCTCGTCCGGTGCAGCTGGCCTCGGCAACGTTCGCGGCCGCTTGGGCGCGCGGGTGCGCGGCAGTTGCGCGGGCGAGCCCTGCTGCTCGGCGGCGTAGCGGAGAAACGCGCGAACTCCGGAAAGCTCGCGCGCGGCCGACGCGTTACCAAGACCACTGGCTCGCCGGTCCGCGAGGAACGCTCGAAGGTCGGCCGAGCTCACCCGGATCAGCCCCCCCGAATCGATCAGCTCGCCGCGATAACGCCCGAGGAAGTCGATCAGCCGGTGCGCAGTCGCAGCGTAGGCGCGCACGGTGTGGCGCGAACGGCGCCGGTCGTGCTGGAGATAGGACGCCCAGCGCCCGGCGAGAGCCTGCGCCGGGTGGTGAATCAAGCTTGCGGCGTCGTCAGGCACCTGCGGATCATAGCCGCAAGGCTGTTGCCTAGGAACATCAGCAGTTCCGAGCCGTGGCGGGCATCTAGTTTGAGCTCGGCGCGCTGCCCGAGCGCGAGTAGACCCGACGGCAGCGGCGGCTCGCAGGCGATGCGCACCAGCGCCTCGGCGCGAATGAGGTCGCAGGCAGGGCCGAACAAGGGATGGCCCCGCTCGACGGCGCGCATCTCGACTCCTTCGACGCGCTCGATCGCGCGGCGGAGGATCGCCGGATCGACGATCTGGACGCCGCTTCCGTCAGCGCGGAAGCCCTCCGATCCGACGATCAGTGAGACGGCGACCGAATCGATGCCGAGGATCAGCGGCCATTCCTGGGTGACCACATGGAGCAGCGCTTCGACCGTGTCGGCCTCGATTGCCGCCAGCACTGCTTCGTGGATTGAGGCGACCGCGCCAGAGTGGCCGCGGGCGAAGGCGATGAGGTCCTGGTTCGCCTCCTCGACGGCGCCGAGGCGCTGGCGCAGGTGCGCCACCGCCCGCTCTTCGAAGGGGATTACCGTCGCCATTTCCCAAAAGATACGCCCGAGCCGGTTAATTTCCTACTGAGCGGCTATTGCCAAAACAAAAGCGACGGCGCCCGACGGCACCGCCGCTTCCGATTACGAAGTCGAAGTTTCGGCTTAGCCGAGGTGGTTCGACACGTTGTTGAAGGTCGTGTTCAGCTTGTTGCCGATGCCCTGCATTGCGCCGATCGCCGCAACGGCGATCAGGGCCGCGATCAGTCCGTATTCGATCGCGGTCGCACCCTCTTCATTACGAATCAGCTTGAGAAACTTGCTCATGATCTTCGCTCCTCGGTTTCCACTTGCGGAGGCGTGAGCCGCCGCGCGCCCTGCTTTCCACGACAGGGCTGGCCGGAACTAACCGTAAAGCGGTTGAGGAAGAGTTACGCCGGAGAGTTGCGAAAGTCTTAAGGACGAATTCGTAATGACTGAGTTCAGGCGATTTTCTGCCCGGTCTCCTGCCAATCTTTAAGGAAGCTCGCGATTCCCGAGTCGGTCAGCGGGTGCTTGAACAGCTGCCAGATGATCTTCGGCGGCACAGTCGCCACGTCGGCGCCCATCTTAGCCGATTCAACGACGTGCATCGGGTGCCGGATGCTGGCCGCGAGGATCTCGGTTCCATAATCATAATTGTCGTAGATCAGCCGAATTTCGGAGATCAGCTGCATGCCGTCGCTGCTGATGTCGTCTAGCCGGCCGATGAACGGCGAAATGAAGGTCGCGCCCGATTTCGCCGCGAGCAGCGCCTGCGCCGAAGAGAAGCACAGCGTGACGTTGACCATAGTCCCGTCGCTCGTCAGCGCCTTGCAAGCCTTCAACCCGGCGGGAGTCAGCGGCACCTTGATCGCGATATTGTCGCCGATTTTGCGGATCACTTCGGCCTCGCGCATCATGCCTTCGTAGTCGAGCGCGACGACCTCCGCCGAGACCGGTCCTTTCACTACCCCGGCGATTTCCTTCACCACTTCGAGGAACTTGCGCCCCGATTTGTGGATCAGGCTGGGGTTGGTCGTCACTCCGTCGAGGAGGCCTGTCGCGGCGAGCTCGCGGATTTCGGAGATTTCGGCAGTGTCGGCAAAAAATTTCATGGCAATTACGCAAGGCTCCGGCTTTGGTGGATCTGCGGGCAATAGCGCCTGGGCCGCAACGCGTCACGCAAGGATGGAGGCATCGAATGAGCGAGCATGTGCGGGTCGAACGCGAAAACGGGGTGCTGGCGATCATGCTCGCTCGGCCGGATCGGCGCAACGCAATTACCATCGCCATGTATGGAGCGCTTGCCGATGCTATCGCCGGCGCCGGCGACGACACCCGCCTCATAACGATCCGCAGCGAAGGCCAGGACTTCGCTGCGGGGAACGATCTCGCCGACTTCCTCGAGGTGCGGCCCGGAGGGGATGATGAAATCGCCGTGTGGCGGTTCCTCGGTGCGCTCGCCGGATGCGAGGTCCCCATCGTCGCCGCCGTCCACGGCAATTGCGTCGGCATCGGAACCACGATGCTGCTCCACTGCGACCTCGTGGTCGCCGATGAAACCGCGCGCTTCTCGATGCCTTTCGTCGATCTCGCGCTGGTCCCGGAGGCGGCGAGCTCCCTGCTGCTGCCGCGCCTGGCCGGACGCCGGAGAGCGGCGCGCTATCTTTTGCTCGCTGAACCGTTCGGCGCGGACGAAGCGGAACAGATCGGCCTCGTTAGTCATCGCGTGCCCCAGGGGCAGCTTGATTCTAAACTCAATCAAATCGTCGAGGCGCTGCTTGCCAAGCCGGCCGAAGCGCTACGCCAGACTCAGCGGCTGCTCCGCCACGGCGCTCGTGAGGAATTGCTCGATCGAATGAAGCTGGAGAGCGCAGCCTTCGCAAAGCGCCTGGCCTCGCCGGAAGTGAAGGAAGCGATCGCCAGTTTCTTTGCCGCAAGGGCAAAGGACCGACAACCAGGCTCACCTATCAGGTGGTAGAAGGGTCGGCGAGATAGACCTTCTTGCTCCGCGAAAGCGTGACCGTCGGGCCGCTGAAGAACAGGAAGTTCATTGCCCGCGTATAGGTGATGGTCAGGGTCATGTAGCCAGCAGCGGTTGTCGGCGTCTGGACGTTGAAGCTGCCGCCGCTCGGTCCGAACAGGGTCGCATTTTCCTTCGCGACGACGACATTCGTACTCGGATTGTCGCACCCGCTGTCGCTCGAGGTGTCGGGAATGCACAAGGTCGCCTGGCGCGCGCCTTCGCCGAGCGCATGCTGCATTCCGGCGTTCGCCCAATAGAGCTGGCTGAACTCGAAGATGCCGTAGATCACGCCGACCAGAATCGGGACCGACAAAGCGAACTCGACTGCCGCCGCGCCGCGCTCGTTATGGCGAAGGAAAGCGAGTTTCATCATTGCGTACGAAGCCCCGCCTTGCCGTGAAGCGTGAACGTCCCGTCGGAGTTGGCTCCAGGCCAATGCCGCGACGCGAACATCGGGGTGAACTTTGCCGAAATGTCGACCTTCACCCACCGTGCCGACTGGGAAGCCGTCGAACAGGTCGAATCATAGGTTGCTTGCCGAGTGCCGTTGCATTCGAGCCAGTAATCGATGGTGACCGAAGGGTTGCTGAAACCGGCGGCGGTCGCAGCCGTCGTCGCTTCGCTCGACAGCGTGCTGTAAGTGTCCTGGTCTGCCTGGTACTGCTGCACCTTCTCGATTGCGCGATACGCCGCCTGCTCGAGCTGGAGCTTGGCGGAATAAGCGCGGCTAAGGTCGACTACGCCAATGACCAGCGAAGCGAAGAAGGGCATGATCAGCGCCAGCTCGATGAGCGAGGCGCCGCCCTCATCGCCAGATAGGCGTTGAGCGAGCCGGATCATGCGACCAGCCTCACCTTCTTACCGGTGAAGGCGTTCGCGCCGGAATCGGCAGGGCAGTTGTTTGAAATGTCGAGATTGCCTGAATAATAGACACGCCGCGCGACCAGCTGCAGGCAGTTGGTCGACATTCCTGCGGTGCCGTTGAACTGCACCTGCTGGCTCGGGAAATAGAGCGCTCCCTGCAGGAACGAGGCCGAGTTACCGTTGATCGTACTGTAATTGTTCGAGCTGGTGCCGTCCTGCGCGCGCCGATCCTGGTACATAATGATGCCTTCGTACGTCGCGGCCACTCCGGTCGCGCTTGTCCCTGGGGCGCTTATGTTGATGGTCGCTCCGCCATTGATGTTGACGGTGCCGATCGTCGGGGTGCTGGATGTCGAACGGTTGGTGAGGATGAACGTGCAACCCGAACAGTTGACCGTCGACTGTGACCCGAACGAGATCCCGCCGCCATCGACGACGATGACGCTACCGGCGGGAAAGGTGACGCTGCCTTGAATGTTGAGGTCGCCGACGCACATCGCGCCCGCCGAACCGCCGGTCATGGGCCGATAGTCCGTTCCGGAGACGAAGGTCGTCTGGCTGGTGTTCGAGTTGACTCGCAGGTTCGGACAGCTCTGCGTCGGATAATCGGTCGACGCGGGCGCGTTGACGCCGGCGAACGGATCCGCTTGCGCAATCGTGAACGGCTGAAGCACCGTATTGGAGCCCCAGTTGTTGCTCGCCGCAATGCCGCCGACCGCCGCGATCGGGCTCGCATTGACGATCGACGAGCCGGTCGCGACCGCCGCCGTCATCGACGTCGAATTGGTGATCATGCCGCAACCGAGATCGACATCGGCGTTGCCGGTCGCAGTGATTCCGGTCGTCGCCGTATTCTCGAGACTGACCACGCAATATTTGCCGGACGGAACAATTGTTGCCGTCGAATCAGCTGTGATCGTCGGCGCGGCGCTCATGAACATTCCCGAGAAGGACAGCGACTTTTGCATCGAAAGATGCACGCTCACCGCATAATTATCGGTCGTGTAGCCGGCCGTGGTTGCCGGGTTCGAGACCGAGCAGGTCGGCGTGATGCCGTTGATGTCATTGTTCTTGCCGATGTCGTAGGCCACCGGATTGGCGAAAGTAGCGCCGGTAATCGTCGAGCAAGTCCCGACCGAATTGCCCAGCACCCTGGCGTACACACCGGCCTCCGCGGCTGAATCCGCGACACGCTGGAGCTGGCGCTTCCACAGTGCCCACTGGATGGTGTCGCTGGCGAGCCCCGCCGAGCCGATGATCAGCGGTAAGGCGGCGCCCGCGATGACCAGCGCGTTGCCACGCCTGTCACGCCACAGCTTCTTCAAGAACTTGAACATGCTAGCCCCGGTTTCGACATTCTGTGCGCATCAGGGGAGCGGTCTAGCCTCGACACGGTAAGCGAAGGGTTCAATCAAATGGTTAATGCGCCTTAACCCAGTCCCGCGCCGGGACGCTTTCTTGAACAGTATGTGTCCTACATATATAATACAGCTGGAAAGCTCTCGGCGTTGACCGCTTTGGCGGACGGCCGCAAAAAGGGCAGCGAAAGGATTTTGAGCAATGGCGACCGAACCTGAGACCGCGACGACGTCGGGCACGACGACCAAGCTCAAGCTCGATCCGCCCGACGTGCTTCAGCCGATTGCTCCTGCAGAAGCGGCGGGACTCGTGCCGCTGAAGAGCGAAGAGACGAGCGAGCTCGACAAGCGTGTTTCGAAGTTCGTCGACGAGTTGGCGAAGCTGGACTCGAACAGCCCGGAGTTCGGCAAGAAGGTCGACCAGCTGACCGCCATGGGGCGCAAGGAAATTACCGAGGCGGCCGGCGCGTCGAACCGCTTCCTCAACCGGCCTGTCAAGGCGATCGACAAGGACTCCGGGATCGGCGCCGACTTGACCGAGCTTCGGCGGACGGTCGAATCGCTCGATCCAAAGGAAGCGACCAAGACGAAGAAGTTGTTGGGGATCATTCCGTTCGGCAACCGGATCGACCGCTATTTCGACAAATATCGCAGCTCACAGACGCATATTTCGAAGATTTTGAGCAGCCTGGCCAATGGCAAGGACGAGCTGCTGATGGACAATGCGGCGATCGACACCGAGCGCGCCAACCTGTGGAAGACCATGCACAAGCTCGAGCAGATGGTGCACATCTCCAAGACGCTCGACCAGCAGCTCGAGGACAAGGCGAACGAACTCGACGCGACCGATCCCGCCAAGGCCAAGGCGATCCGCGAGACGGCATTGTTCTATACGCGCCAGCGGACCACCGACCTTCTGACCCAGATGGCCGTGACGGTTCAGGGCTATCTCGCGCTCGACCTCGTCAAGAAGAACAACGTCGAGCTGGTGAAGGGAGTCGACCGGGCATCGACCACCACTGTGTCGGCGCTGAGAACCGCAGTCACGGTCGCTCAGGCGATGACCAACCAGAAGCTGGTGCTCGAGCAGATCAGCGCCCTCAACACCACGACGGCGAGCATGATCGATTCGACGGGCGAAATGCTGCGCACCCAGACGGGCGCAATCCACGAACAAGCGGCCAGCTCGACAATCCCGCTGGAGACGCTCCAGCGGGCGTTCCAGAACATCTACGACACGATGGACCAGATCGACCAGTTCAAGCTCCAGGCGCTCGGGAACATGAAGCAGACGGTCGATGCGCTCGGCAAGGAAGTCGAGAAGTCGAAGGGCTATATCGCTCGCGCGGAGGGCGTGAACCAGGCCAAGCTCGAAGGGGGACCATCGCCGCTCACTCCGATCGAGGCGAAGTGACCGACGTAACCGAAAAAGTGGAACGCGCGATCGCGCGGTTCGACCGGGTCACCCGCCAGCTCGATCAGCGCGGCGGGCCAGCCCGGGAGGCGGCGTGGCGGGAGCGGCGTCGGCTGAATGCTGGAATAAGCCGGACCATGGTCCGTGTGGCAGTCACCGTCGCCATCATTTGGCTCGCCACGATCGTGATCGGTCTTGTCAAACCGATCGGCATGTTCGGCTTTCTCGCCGCGCTGATCCCCACTTCAATCATCGCGATCCTGTTCATCGCGCGCGGCGCTCGGGGAGTGGTCGAGCCCCCCGCCGCGCCTTCGACTGACCTGCCCAACGGGCCGATGGTCGAGCGGTTCGACTCTTATCTCTACCGCGTGCGTAAGGAGCTGGCGCCTCCGGCGCAGGCGGAGCTAGATTCGATCAGCCGAATCCTGCCTTCGCTCAAGCAGACGCTGGAGCGGGTCGACACACTCGATCCGATCGCTCAGGACGCGCGCCGGCTGATGTCGGTCCACCTGCCGGGCCTGATCGAACGCTACGAGCACGTCCCTCTAGCATACCACAACGAGCTGGATGGCGAAGGGAAGACGGTCGATGAGCGGCTGGTCGAGGGTCTTTCGGCGGGAAGGTCGGCGCTCAATGAAATTTGCGAGCAGCTCGCGCGTGCCGACGTTGCCGCGCTGGAGACCCAGGGGCGCTTCATCCAGTCGCGTTACGGCCAGGAAGGCCCGCAGGGAGTGGATCCGTCAAGCGCATCGGATCGGACCATCAGCGACAGCCAAGGCGCGGAAAACACTTAGACATTGCGTGAGTGCACGGGGCCGCCCATGATAATGACAACTTAACGGCGGCTGGAGCTGACGAGGATGCAGCTTGCCTTGGCCACTGCTGGTCATGCGCGAAAGGGCGGATGGAAACTTCCTTCCTGCCTGCCCCCGTTCAATACCCCGATCTACCGGCTGTTCACCGCGGTCTGGATGCTTGCCTTCGCGCTTGCATTGCTCGGAACCGCTGCCGGTTTCTACGTTCGCTACAGCGAGCCGGAAAACAATTCGCAGCTGCTACTGGGGAGCCGCGCCGGTTTCGCAGTATCGCCGCGCGACGCCACGGTGGTGCGCTTCACGGTCGGACCCGGAGCCGAAAAGGCCGGGATCGTCGCAGGCGACAAGATCGTTGCGATCTACGGACTACCGCTTCCGCCCAAGATGCCGGTCGACGAAGCAACTCTCGCTCAGCACGGGAACGACCCCGCCTACATCACACTTGGCAACCTCCTTTACGGCACCGACCAGGCGGAAGTGCCGCTGACGGTCCGCGATCCCAACGGCCGCACGAGGGATGTGACCGTCACGACGGGCGAGGAGCATATCGACGCTGGCGCCAGGCGGCTCGGCGTCACGCCGAAGATGCTCAGCTTGGTCGACCTGCTTCACGTGCTCGCCTTCCCCTTCCTGCTTTGGGCGGCGTGGCTGCTCCATCATCGCAACGCACGCGATGCGGTGAGCTCAGTCCTGTCGCTTGCGGTCTTGCTGACGATCGGCGCCGAGCAACCTTCGCATGCCTTCCTGGTCCACGTCGGTGTGCCGCTCCGGCTGAACGTTGCGATCTATGATCTTGGCAATGTGCTGTTGCTCGCTGGAATTATGTTGTTTCCGCACGGTAATCTCTCGTGGCGCCGGATCATCGCGATCGCACTTCTGCCGATCCTGATGCTCCTCAAGGGGACTCCCTATCAGGCATATTTCATCTGCTGCATGATCGCAGCCGTGCTGTCGCTGCTGCGGTCGCTTCGGCAGACCGAGTCGGGCGAACAGCGCCAGCAGATTCGCTGGGCGCTGCTCGGGATCAGCGGCTACGCGCTGCTGCGCTGCATCTCGATCGTTGCCGATTATCTCAAATGGTCGACAGGCAGCTTCGGCCAGCAGCTGCTGGTCGAGATCAGCGCCGGGATCAGCTTCGCGCTCGCGGTCTTGGTGCTTCAGGTGGGCTTGCTGGTCGCGCTCGTCAGATATCGCCTCTACGACGCCGAATTCGTTATCAGCAAATCGGCCAATGTCGCGCTGATCACGCTCGGCGTCACAGCGGTGTTCGCCGGCACAGCCGACGGCGTAAAGCAGATCATCTATAATTATTATGGCAACACCAGCAGCGAGGGGCCGATCATCTTCGCCGCTGCGCTATCGACGGTGCTCGTAAATCCCATCCAGGAGCGCGTCCAACGCTGGTCGGAACGTCGGTTCCAGAAAAATCTGTTCCTGCTGCGCGAAGACTTGCCCGAAGTCGCTCGGGATATGCGCGAGACGGCCTCGCTCGGAGAAATGCTCGACGAAATTCTGGCGCGCGTGGATCGCGGCGTCCGCGCAGTCCGAAGTGCAGCGATCGTCAACGGCTGTGTCCTGCGCGCCCGCGGCCTGTCGATCGAGGAGGTCGAAGAGTGGCGAACAACGATTTTCGCGCAGGATTACAAACACGACATTTGCGAGCCTCATGACAAGCTGTTCCCGATCCGCGTTCCGCTGGTGCCGAGCTCCGATAAGCTCGACGAGCCGATCGGTTACCTGCTGGTTGGGCCGCGGCCCGACGGGTCGATTCCTGCCCGCGACGAGCAGAAAGCGCTTTCAGAGGTCTCCGAATCGATCGCGCGCGCGATTCGAACGGTGATCAAGCGCGAGGCACGCGAGCTCCAGGTGGCTGAGCTGATCACGGCCAACGCGAGCCGCATCGAGGCATTGGAACTCCTGCTCGGCGCTTCTCCAGGCGCAGCCGGCCGCCGACCCCGCACTGCATGATCGTGGCGTTCAAAATCGATTAAATTGACCTCCTTCTAATCAAAGCTTAATTTGCAGCCAAAGCGACAATGATATTCGACTCGGCCGCTTCCCTGACTGGGATGCGCGAATTCGGTTTTGACGTGATCAAACGAGGAGTGGATGATGCGGAAGCTAATGCTGTGGGGCGCAGCAGTCGCGATCGTGATGGGATCGACGGCCGGTGTAGCCAATGTCGTCGTCGTGAAGTCGCTCGGCCCGTCGGCCAAGGCCTATCCGCCGGGCAAGACTCTTCCCGAAAGCGCAAAGATCACCCTCCAGGGCGGCGACGTCGTGACGGTGATCGGTCCATCGAGCGCTCAAACGCTTCGTGGACCGGGTAATTTCGACGCGAAGCAGGTCGCGCTCGCATCGGCCGCGGGGCAGCGCGGCCGCTTCGGCGCACTTCGCGCAGCGGACGTCGCCCACAATCCCAGCATTTGGGACATCGACGCGACGCAGAGCGGCACCGTATGCGTCAGCGACGCTTCAAAGCTGCAGCTGTGGCGGCCGGACAAGGAGGCTGCAATCACCGTCAAGATCCACGATGCCGACGGCAAGTCGCAGGATCTGAGCTGGGCCGCCGGAGCTGCCCTCGCCGCGTGGCCCGCGGCGCTGCCGATCAAGAACGGAGCGGAATATCAGGTAGAATGGCCCGACGGGGGCGATTCCAGCAAGCTCGACCTGGTCACGATCATTCCACCGCCGCCTGAGGACCTGGTGGGCGCGGCGCAGGTGCTGATCCAGCATGGCTGCCAGAAGCAGCTCGACCTGCTCGTTCAGAGCGCGAGCAAGATAGCGCACACCGATTAAGCGGTTCCGCGCACTCTATTGGATGATGGCCAAGCGCTCCTTCGAGGCGGCAAGCATCGATTGAAACCGCGGCTCGCTCCTGATTGAGTCGAGATCAGGATCCACCTCGGCGTGGCGGATATTCGTAACCCCGAGCGTCGTCTTGAAATAAGGCTCCAGGACATCGATCGCCCTGTCGGGGTCCTTGAGATCCGTCGCGAGCGCACATGCAAGGTTGTAGCGCATGATGTTGTTGTCAGGATCGAGCAGCAGCGCCCGATCGATCCAGTTCCTCGCCTTTTGGTCTTCACCAAGGGCTGCCAGCGCGATTGCTCCCGAAGCGAGAACCGTCGCATTCGACGGATCCCTGGCGATCGCCTTCTCGGTCCGGTCGGCTGTTAGTCGTGCGGCGCGCCGCATCTGTTCCTGATCACCGGCTTCGCGATAACAGGTGACGAGCATCGACGCGTTGTGCCAATCCGATTCAGCTAGTGCGGCTGCCTTTTCGAAGTGACGGGTGGCATCTGTGATCCTTTTCTGGCGAAAGAAGAGGCGCGCCGCCTCGCGGTTCACTTCCCAGGACTCGGGGTCGAGACGGACTGCCGTCTCGATCTCCGCGGTTGCCTGATCCTTATGACCCTGCTCCTCGAACATCTGAGCCTTCACGCAGTGCGCCTCGGCAAGGTTGGGATTGATCGCGAGCGCGCGCTCGGTCGCCGGAGCCGGGTCGACGTCCGTGCCGTGCCAGAAGCGGAGCTGGGATTGCGCCAGCGCCATTAGCGCCCAAGCCTGCGCATAATTTGAGTCAAAGGACAGCGCCTGCTTGCAGATGCGGACGATCGTCTCCTGCCGACGGATGTCCCCGAGGCTCCCTTCCGTCCATTGCTGTCGCGCCATCAGATAGAGATTATAGGCTTCGATATTCGACGTGCCCCGCGCCTCGATGGCCTTCTTCTCCGCGGGCAGCAGCTTCACCCTGAGCGCTGCGACGATCGCCTTGGAGATTTCGTCCTGGATTGCAAAAATGTCGGTGAGGTCGCGGTCGTAGCGATCAGCCCAGACATGGCCGCCGGTGGCGCTGTCGATCAACTGCGCCGTGATCCGCACCCGATCACCAGCCTTGCGGACGCTGCCCTCCATGACGTGGGTGACGTCGAGGGCCCGCGCGACGTCCTTCACGTCCATCACCTTGCCCTTGAACATGAACGCCGTGTTGCGTGCGATCACGAGCAGCGCGGAGACCTTCGAAAGATCGGTAATGATGTCCTCGGTGATCCCGTCGCTGAAATATTCCTGCTCCGGATCGCCGCTCATGTTTACGAAGGGGAGGACGCAGATCGAGATCTGGCCCGGTGCTTGCTGTTCAGCCGGTTTTTCCGACGCTCCGGCGGTCGGCCGAGTGCCCGCCGTCTTGGCGATGGCACCAAGCAACTCGTCCGTCTGGAGCAGCTCGCCCTCGCCCCTCCAGCCTCCAAGCTCGATCGTGTGGAACTGGCGAAAGCCAAGCGGGGGCCTGCATCCGTTGAGGCTGACGGGGATCAGCCGATCGCTGTCGCGCCCTTCGGCGGCCTCGTCCTGGACCCAGGCGGATTCGACCGAAGCGTCGGTCCACAGCACGATCACGACCTCGGCGTCCTTCAGTGCGCGATCGATCTCCATCGTGAAACGCGATCCGCCCTGGATGTGCCGGTCCCACCAGACGTCATGGCCCGACCGACCGACGATCTCGGCCAGCCGCTTGGCGGAATCGACGTCCTCGCGCGCGTAGCTCAGAAATATTCGGGCCACGGCCCCTCCTCGCCGGCTTGTTTGCGCCGAAGCCCCTCTATCTTCAAGCTTTCTTCAAGACGACCGGTTTAACCGGCAATAATTCCCCTTGCCCGAATGGCATCGCGTTCTTGAGAAGCAATGCCGATCCGCTCCAGAATTTCCGACGTATGCTCGCCGAGTGCCGGCGGAGGGAGATCGGAATCTGCGCGGTTCCCGTCAAACCTGACTGGCGATCCGACCATTGGGACGCCAGTGATCGTCCGCACCATGCGCCGATGCTGTGCCTGAACATTGGCCAGAGCCTCGCTGATCGGGTTGATCGGCCCGGCAGGGATGCCTAGGCCCTCGAGCCGTTCGAACCAGTAGGAGGCGGGTTGCTTGGCGATTGCCTCGCTGACGAGCTTCACGATTTCCGCCCGGTTCGCCACTCGAGCAGCATTGGTTGCAAAGCGCGGGTCGCTTGCCCATTCGGGATGGCCAGCAAGTCCCGCTAGCCTCGCAAATTGGCGGTCGTTCCCAACGGCGATCACCAGCGGCCGATCCGAAGCATTGAACGGCTGATAGGGCACGATGTTCGGGTGCGTGTTTCCCTGCCGTGGCGGGTCCTTTCCCGAGATCAGGAAATTCGACGCCTGATTGGCGAGAACCGCCAGTTGCGTATCGAGGAGGGCCATGTCGATATGCGCGCCCTCGCCCGTCCTCTCGCGCGCGTATAAGGCGGCGACGATTGCGACAGCCGTGTACATGCCGGTGAACAGGTCGGCGACTGCGACCCCTACCCGCATCGGCCCGCCGCCGGGTTCACCATCCGGCAGGCCGGTGATGCTCATCAGCCCACCCATCGCCTGGATCATGGAGTCGTAGCCGGCGCGCTCTGCGTAAGGCCCGTCCTGGCCAAAGCCGGTAATCGAGGCATAAACGAGCTTGGGGTTGCCCGACCTTAGTGAGCCGGCATCCAGACCGAATTTTTCAAGGCCGCCGACCCTGAAATTCTCGACAAGCACGTCCGCACTTTTAGCAAGCTTGCGCACCAGCGCGGCGCCGTCGGGCTGAGCGAAATCGATCGCCGCCGACTTCTTGCCCCGGTTGCAGCTGAGGAAATAAGCGGCGACCCGCTTGTCTCCCTCCCCGAACCAGGGTGGGCCCCAGTGGCGCGTATCGTCGCCCGAACCGGGCCGTTCGATCTTGACCACGTCCGCGCCGAGGTCCGCCAGCAATTGCGTACACCAGGGTCCCGCGAGCACGCGGCTGAGGTCGAGAACCTTGATGCCCTCCAACGGCTTCAATGCCGGCGCATCCCAAAGCGTCGGTCACGCAGGATCGCCTGCGCGGCATTGTGACCCGGCGCCCCGGTCACGCCTCCGCCCGGGTGCGCGCCCGAACCGCACAGATAAAGTCCCTTGAGCGGCATCCGGTAAGCCGCGGCACCGATCATCGGCCGCGCGCTGAACAGCTGGTCGAGGCCCATCTTGCCGTGGAAAATATCGCCGCCGACGAGGCCGAACCGGCGCTCGAGGTCAAGCGGCGAATGGATTTGGCGGCCGATCACTGACTTGGCGAAGCCCGGCGCGTGCCTGTCAACGCTGTCGACGATCTGGTCGGCCGCCTTCTCCCGCTCGTCCTCCCAGCTTCGGCCGAACCCGAGATCGTAGCGGAAGTGCTGGCAGAAGAGGCTCGCGACATGGTTGCCCTTAGGCGCGAGGCTTGGATCGAGGGTCGAGGGGATGAGCATTTCGATGATCGGCTGCTTTGCCCAACCGTTCACTGCCGCATCCAGATACGCCCCGTGCATGTAATTGAGGCTCGGTGCCATGATGATTCCAGCCGTCAAATGGTCGCCCTTCTTGGGAAGCACCGTGAACTTGGGCAGCTCGGACAAGGCGACGTTCATCCGGAAGGTCGCGCTTTCGCACTTCCAGCCATGCATCCGATCGGCAACGTCAGCGTCGATTGCGCCGCGCGGGACCAACCGATCGAACAGCAGCTTGGGATTGACGCCGGCCACGACCGTCGATCCCCGCCACGCCTTGCCGTCCGCGACGACCCCAACGGCGCGGCCCTTGTCGACGATCAACTCCTCGACCGGCGTGTTGAGCAGGATGTCGACACCGACCTCCCGCGCGGCGCGCGCCATCGCCTGGGTGATCGAGCCCATACCCCCGATCGCGTGCCCCCAGGCGCCGGGAACCCCGGCGGCCTCTCCGAACAAATGGTGGAGCAGGACATAGGCCGTGCCCGGCGACTGCGGTGAAGCGAAATTGCCGACCACGCCATCGAAGCCAAACAGCGCCTTGGTGAGATCGCCCTTGAAATGCCGATCGAGAATGTCGGCCGCGCTTCGCACCGCAAAATCGTGGACGATGCGAGTCTCGGAAAGTGACAGGCCCGCCATGTCACGGCCGAGACTGAGGAGCTTGGGGATCGCGCTCAGCTTCGAGCCCGCGTTGGGCGGCGCACGCAGCAGCCACTTTTTCAGGAGTCGTACGACCGTCTCGAGCTCGGCCTGATAGCGATCGTAAGCCTCGGCATCCGGCTTATGATGCCGGCCGATTTCCTTGCGCGTCAGCCCGTTTCGTCCTGAGAGCAGATAGTTGCCATCGCCGGGTAGAAAATTGTCTGTCTTGCGCAGTACGACCTTCAGCCCATGCCGCTCGAGCTGCATGTCCTGGATCACCTTCGGCTGGAGCAGGCTGACCGTGTAGCTCGCCGCCGAATTGCGAAACCCCGGAAGAAATTCATCGGTGACGGCGGCGCCGCCGACCGTGTCCGCAGCCTCCAGAATCGCGACCTTCAAGCCCTTTTTCGCCAAATAATAGGCACAGGTCAGGCCGTTGTGGCCCGCACCGATGATGATCGCGTCGTGCAAAAAAGTCCTCCGGAACGTCAGTGCGAGGCGCCGACGGCCGCCGCGGCAATCCAGTAACAAGGGCTGAATTGCTTCGCTACGCCCGCAATGACCAATTAGCGCATCAAGACCAGCTCTTCGGCCATGGTTGGGTGGAGCGCAATCGTGGCGTCGAAGTCCGCTTTCTTGAGCTTTCCTCTGACCGCGACCGCTGCCGCCTGGAGGATCTCGGGGGCTTCGGGGCCAATCATGTGGATGCCCACCACAACTTCGTTTTCGGCGTCCACCACCATCTTGTACAGCGAGCGCTCGTTGCGGCCGGCAAGGACGTTCTTCATCGGCCGGAAATCGGACGTGAAGATCTTCACCGGCCCGATCGTGTTACGTGCATGCCCCTCGGTCATCCCTACCGCCGCAAGCGGCGGATGGCTGAACACGGCCGAGGGAATGCATTTATAATCGACACGGCACGGCTTGTTGCCGAAGAAGGTGTCGGCAAACGCCTGCGCTTCGCGAATTGCCACGGGCGTCAATTGTACGCGATCGGTGACGTCGCCCACAGCGAAGATGGAGGGAACCGATGTCCGGTTGTCCTCATCCACCTTGACCTTGCCGTTCTCGCCAACCTCCACGCCGAGACCGTTGAGCCCGAGCCCCTCCGTGTTCGGCTTGCGTCCGATCGCGAACAACACCTCGTCTGCCTCAAGATTGTCGCAGCCGCTCATCTTGACGTGCAGAGTGCCTTTGTCGCCCTTTTCGATCTTGTCGATCGTCGCGTGAAACTTGAAATCGATCCCCTTGCGCAGCGAAATCTGGATTAGCCGATCGACGATTTGCTGATCGTAGTGGCGGAGCATCACGTCAGTTCGATTGACGAGCGTGACCCGGCTCCCGAACTGGTGGAAGATTCCGGCGAACTCGTTTGCGATATAGCCGCCTCCGGCGATCACGATCCGCTTGGGCAGCCGTTCGAGGTGAAACACCTCGTTCGAACTGATCGCGTGTTCGATTCCTTCGATCCCCGGCATGACGGGACGAGCGCCGGTTGCAATCAGGATCTTTTCAGCGGTGACCTCCCGACCGCTCGCCAGCTTCAGTGAATTGGGTCCGGTCATTACCGCGCGCTCGTGGAAGACACTGACGTTATGGCTATTGAGGGTTTCGGTATAGGCGCCCTCAAGCCGGGACACCTCGGCAAGCACGTTGTCGCGCAAGACCGCCCAGTCGAACCGTTTTTGTGGCACGTCCCAGCCGAACATCGCCGCGTCTTCGAGGTCCTCGGCGAAATGCGCGCCGTAGACCAGCAGCTTCTTCGGCACGCAGCCGCGAATCACACAGGTCCCGCCGATCTTATGGTCTTCCGCGATCCCGACCCGCGCTCCATAGGCCGCTGCCACCCGCGAAGCCCGCACTCCCCCCGAGCCGGCACCGATCACGAACAGGTCGAAATCGGCCATCAGACGCCTGCCCGCTCGATGAGCGCGCGCGTCGCCGGATCGAGCGTCACCTCGTCGGCGCCTTTCGCGAGCTGCCGCGCGATCTGCTTGCCGAGTTCGACCCCGAACTGGTCGAACGGATTGATTCCGAGCAAGACAGCATTGGCGAACGTCCGGTGCTCGTAAAATCCGATCAGCGCCCCGAGTGCGCGGGCGTCGAGCCGGTCGAGCAGCACCGTCGCGCTCGGCCGGTTCCCAGGATAGGAGCGCTGCGGATCGTCGCTCTTCTGCCCCCGCATCAGGGCAGCGCCCTGCGCAAACGCGTTGAGGAGGAGCAGGCGGTGGTGCTCGGGATCCTGTGCATCGTCGCCCTCGCGGACCGCGATGAACTCGGCGGGGACGAGCACCGTTCCCTGGTGAAGCAGCTGGAAAACGGCATGTTGTGCGTCGGTCCCGGTTCCACCCCACGTCACTGGCGCGGTCGGGTGGCTGACAGGTTTTCCAGTTTTGGTGACTGACTTGCCGTTCGATTCCATCTCGAGCTGTTGCAGATAATGGGGCAACACCCTCAGGCGCTCGTCGTAAGCGAAGATCCCGCGCGTCTGGCATCCGAGCTGCTCGACATAGAGCCGGTCGGCAAAGGCGGCGATCAGCGGGACGTTTTCCCTCGGCTCCGCAAGCCGAAAGTGCCGGTCCATCTCGGCGGCCCCCTCGAGCAGCGCGTCGAAGACCGTCCAGCCGAGCGCCAGTGCTGCGGTAACTCCGACCGAGCTCCATAACGAATAGCGGCCGCCGACCGACTCCTCGAACTGAAGTATCCGACTTTCGTCGATCCCCTGGGCGACGGCAGCTTCTGGATTTGCGGTGACCGCGATGACTCGGCCGTCTGGATCGCCGACGCCCGCCTCCTGAAGCCACGCGCGCGCAGCCTCGAAGTTGGTCAGCGTCTCAAGCGTCGTGAACGTCTTCGAGACGACCACCACTAGCGTCGTTTGCGGGTCTAGCGGCTTCACCGAATCATCGAACGCGGCTCCGTCGATATTCGACAGAAAACGTACAATGAACTGGGGCGAATGGCGTCCCAGAGCATCGACGAGCAGCTCCGGCCCGAGGACCGACCCGCCGATGCCGATGTGAAGAATGCCCGTAACGTCGCCGAACGCTCCTGCTTCGATCGCATCGACTAGTGCGCGCATGCGCAGCCGCCTCGCCGTGGCGAGTTCGACATCCTGCGGAGCGCCGCTGCCACGCTCGGCAATGTGGGTCGCCGACCGATTTTCGCTCGGATTGACGATATCGCCAGCAAACAGAGCGTCCCGCGACGCCGCGAATCCCATCTCGTCAGCCCGCGCGAGAAATTGATTGATAATCTCCTGGTCCAGGTGAGTCTTCGACCAGTCGAAATAGAGTCCGGAAACTTCGAAGCTCAGCTTGGCGAGCCGGTCGGGCTCCTTGGCGAACAGCTCTTCGAGCGGCTTGATCGACATTTGCTCCATCGCCGCCGCACATAATGCGAAGGCAGCCATTTGCCACCCCGGCTTGACCTGGCGTGTCCGGGCGGAAACAAGCATTGGCGATGGCGCCGCTACTCTCCCGCCGCAGCCGTTCGGGCGCGAAACCGGCAAAGCGCGAGAAAAAGGAGACCGCCGGCGCGCTGATCCGCTTCGTGCTCGCGGTAGCGCTACTCGCCTGGGCTTTCCGCAGCTTCATCGGCGCGCCGTTCAACATCCCGTCGGGATCGATGCTGCCCACGCTCTATATCGGCGATTATGTCGCGGTCGCGAAATGGCCCTACGGCTATTCGCGCTTCAGCTTTCCGTTCGGTTTCCCGGCGTTTGACGGCCGAATCTTTGCGCATCTGCCGAAGCGCGGCGATGTAGTCGTTTTCAGGCACCCAAGCGAGAACGAAGACCTCATCAAGCGGGTGATCGGGCTCCCTGGAGATACCGTCGAGATGCGTGGCGGAAGGCTAATCCTCAACGGTCGCGCTGTGCCTCGCTCACCGCTCCCGCCAGCGGCGGTCGAGATCACCCCAAACAGCCCGTGCCGCGCCGTCCCTCCGGCAGTCCCGGTCGCAGTTTCGATCCGAGGCCGAACCATGTGCCTCTATCGCGCGTGGCTCGAAAGGCTTCCAGGTGGACCGACTTATACAGTCCTCGACCAGGTCGACGGCTCGCCGGCTGACAATTTTCCCAAAACGGTCGTACCGCCGGAACATGTCTTCCTCATAGGTGACAATCGCGATGACAGCCTCGACAGCCGCTATCCGCTGTACGAAGGCGGGATCGGAATGGTGCCAACCGAAAATCTGATCGGCCGAGCGCTCGTCACCTTCTGGTCGACCGATGGCGGCGCTTCCTGGTTCGAGCCCTGGACGTGGTTCGGGGCATTGCGCGAAAGCCGCATCGGCAAGGGCTATACAGGAGACCTGCATGGCGACTGATGTCGCGACGTTCGTGCGCCGGCAGCTCGGCCACCACCCCAGGGATGTTGGTCTGTTCGAGCGCGCGCTGACACATTCAAGCGTTGCCGGCGACGACAGCTACGAACGGCTCGAATTTCTTGGCGATCGCGTCCTCGGCCTGGTGATCGCAAGCGCGCTGTACGAGCGCTATCCGAAAGAACCGGAGGGCAATCTGTCGAAGCGCTACAACGCGCTGGTCGACCGCGAAACTTGCGCTGAAAACGCCCGGGAGATCGGCGTCCCAGCGTTCGTCCGCCTGGGCAAACAGGCGCGCGAGGACGGCGCGAGCCAGAGCGACAATGTCGTCGGGGACGTCATGGAAGCGCTGATCGGAGCTCTGTTCCTCGATGGAGGATTCGAGGCGGCCGAGCAGTTCATCCTTCGGATGTGGGAACCCGACCTGGCGGTGCAGCGCCGTGCGCCCCAACATCCGAAGTCTGCTTTGCAGGAGCTGGCGGCGGCGAGGCAGGCCAAACCGCCCGTATATGAGGTCATCTCGCGAACCGGCGCGCACCATGCGCCACGGTTCACCGTACGCGTGGAGGTTCCGAAGCTCGGAGAAGCGACCGCCGAGGGCGCTAGCAAGCAGGAGGCGGAAAAAGCCGCGGCGGCTGCAATGCTCGAACGATTGAAATGACCAGGGCCGGGTTCGTCGCGGTCATCGGCGCTCCGAACGCCGGCAAATCAACGCTGGTCAATGCACTGGTCGGCCAAAAGGTAGCGATCGTCAGCCCGAAGGCGCAGACGACTCGTTCGCGGCTTATGGGGATCGCCATCGACGGCGAGGTGCAAATTCTTCTCGTCGATACGCCAGGCATTTTCGAACCGCGGCGGCGGCTCGATCGGGCAATGGTCGCGGCGGCCTGGACGGGCGCCCAGGATGCCGACCTGATCATGCTGGTCATCGACGTGGAAGCAGGCGTGACTGCCGAAGTCGAGCGGATCATCGCCTCGCTCAGCGAGCGTCAGCGGCCACTGTTCATCGCGCTCAACAAGATCGATCTCATCGCCAAGACCAAGCTGCTCGCTTTGTCGGCGAATCTCACCAAGCGTCTCAATTCAAACAAAGTGTTCATGATCAGCGCCATTCAGGGCGACGGAGTTGCCGACCTCAAGGCGGCGCTTGCAGGCGCAATGCCGGAAGGTCCCTGGCTCTATCCTGAGGACGAAGTCACCGACTCGACCGACCGAATGATAGCCGCCGAGCTCACCCGTGAGCAGATCGTCAACCAGCTTCGCCAGGAACTGCCTTACGCAAGCGCGGTCGAGACGGAGACGTGGGAGGACCGGCCGGACGGATCGACGGCCATCCGGCAACAGATCCTGGTCGAGCGGAGCAGCCAGAAGGCGATTGTCATCGGAAAGGGCGGCCGGCGCTTGAAAGAGATCGGCGCCGCGGCACGCGCGCAAATCGCGCTGCATCTCGGGCGGCCCGTTCACCTTTTCCTGCACGTCAAGGTCAGCCCGCGTTGGGACGAGGACCGCGGCCTCTACCGGGAGATCGGACTCGAGTGGACTGATTGACTTACCTCTTTTGGGTCGCGATGCGCGGGCAGGAAGGTGTGAACGTCGATCTAGGGCGAGCGATTAACCCAGCATCTCCTCAACCCACACCGGCACCAGCTCCCCTGCCCTGCCGATACGGCTCTCGTCGAACAAATGGCTGCTAATGCTCGGCTCGAGGTTCATCTCGAGCCTTTGAGCTCCACAATATCGAGCCGTCTGAACGAAGCCCGCGGCCGGATAGACGGCGCCGGATGTCCCAATGGAGACGAATAGGTCGCAGCGTTGCAGCGCCTCGTCGATTTGCTCCATCCCGTAGGGCATTTCACCGAACCAGACGATATCGGGCCGTATCGGACCACTCGTCCCGCAGTTGGGACATTCGGCAGCTTTGGCCATCGGTCCTTGCCATGCGAACCGCTCATTGCATCGAAGGCACCAGCCCCTGGTCAGCTCGCCATGCATGTGAAGCAATCGCCTTGAACCAGCGCGCTCGTGCAAATCGTCGACATTCTGGGTTATGAGCAGCAGCTCTCCTGGCCATTCCGCATCGAGCTGCGCCAGCGCAAAGTGCGCGGCGTTGGGCTCAATCTTTCCGAGCTTTTCTCGCCGCGCATCGTAGAATGCATGGACAAGCGCGGGATCGCGGCGGAAGGCCTCCGGCGTGCAGACATCTTCGACCCGATGCCCCTCCCACAGTCCGTCAGGACCACGGAAAGTCGCGAGCCCGCTCTCCGCCGAGACGCCGGCACCCGTCAGGATGACAATGTTGCTTATGTCCATGCGCCGACCCTAGTGAGCGAATCGCGATGAGCGAAGGCACGATACGCATCGGCATCGGCGGCTGGACTTATCCGCCGTGGCGCGGCGTCTTCTATCCCGACAAGCTGCCCCAATCGAAAGAGCTGGAATATGCCTCCCGCCAACTCGGCGCGATCGAGATCAACGCCACCTTCTACGGCCGGCAAAAACCAAAGAGCTGGGAAGCCTGGGGGAAGACCGTCCCCGCTGGATTTCAGTTCGCGATCAAGGGCTCGCGCTTTTGCGTGATGCGGTCGCGACTGTGCGAAGGAGCCGAGGGCATCGGCAATTTCTTCGCCCAGGGCTTCGCCGCGCTCGGCCCAAAGCTCGGGCCGATCCTGTGGCAGTTCGCGTCGCGGCGGAAGTTCGATTCCGACGACATAGCGGGCTTCATCGATCTGCTTCCTGAAGAGCTGGACGGAATCGAGCTCCGCCACGCAATCGAGCCGCGCCACGAGAGCTTTCGTGACGACAAATTTTTCGACCTTTGCCGCGCGCGGAACATCGCGATCGTGTTCGAAGATTCGGATGAATATCCGTGTGTTGAAGCCGATACCGCAAACTTCGCTTACGCCCGCCTGCAGCGTATGAACGAGAATATCGCGACGGGTTACGACGCCGCCACGCTCGATCGCTTTGCCGCGAAGGCGCGAGAGTGGCAGAAGCGCGGCGACGCCTTCGTCTTCATGATCAATGGCGCAAAGGTTCGCGCTCCCGCCGCCGCGCTGGCGCTTCGGGAACGCCTTCGCTAACCATCGCGCATGAGCGCCGCCGGCCAGCCGATCTGCATCAGCCTCATCGCTCCCAGCGGCAGGATGGGAAAGGCGGTCGCCGCAGCGGTCGCCGACAATCCGGACTTCACCATCGACCAGGACAAGGGCGATGTGTTGGTCGATTTCTCCGCTCCGGCCGCGCTTGAAGCGAACCTTGAGCGGGCAATCGCCGCGAAACTCCCGATCCTGATCGGCACGACCGGTTTGCAGCCGGGGCACCACACCAAAATCGAGCAGGCGGCAAAGCAGGTTGCGATCCTCTACGCGCCCAACTTGTCGCTTGGAGTCAACCTGCTTAGGCAACTTGTCGAAGAAGCAACCAGCCGCTTGGGGCCCGACTGGGACATCGAGATTCTCGAAATGCATCATCGCTCGAAAATCGACGCACCCTCGGGCACTGCACTGCTTCTTGGCGAAGCGGCAGCCAAAGGGCGGGGCAAGGCGGCTGACGAGTTGAATCGTTTTGACCGCATCGGCTTCGACCCGCACGCCCGGCAGCCGGGCACCATCGGCTATGCCTCGCTTCGCGGCGGCTCCGTCGCCGGCGAGCACCTGGTCATCCTGGCGACCGAAGGAGAGCGGCTGGAGCTCGGCCATCGCGCCGAAAGCCGGATGATCTTTGCGCGCGGGGCGCTCGTCGCTGCTCGGTTTCTCGTCGGCAAGCCCGCCGGACTTTATTCGATGCAGGACGTGATCGGGGCCAAGCTCGCTTGAACAAGAGGGCTCAGCCGGTCGAGGCACAGGGCCTCGCCCGCCGCCTCACCGCGTTCGATGCGACCATGCTGGTCATGGGCGGGATCATAGGCTCAGGCATTTTCGTGACTCCGGCCGAGGTTGCGCGGCACGTGGGGACCCCGCTTCTGATCGTCGGGGTCTGGGTTCTTGGCGGCCTCGTCGCCCTTGCCGCGTCGTTCATTTATGCGGAGCTCGCCGTCCGTCGACCAGAAGTGGGCGGGCAATATGCCTATCTGCGCGATGCTTATGGTCCGATGCCCGCCTTCCTCTACGGCTGGGCGCTGCTGCTGGTGATCCAGTCGGGCGGCATGGCAGCGGTGGCGATCACCTTCGCGCGCTATTTTGCCGATCTCGTGCAATTGCCCATCTCCGAGAGCAGGGTAGCGGTCGGGGTCCTGGGGCTGCTGACCATGATCAATTGCATGGGCGTGCGATCGGGCAGCAACGTCCAGAGCGGCCTCATGGTGCTGAAGATTTTGGCGATTGCGGCGCTCGTCATTGTTGGACTCTATTTCGCGCCAACGGCTGCGCCACCGCCGCCGCAAGCGGCTGCTTCGGGCTCGATGTCGACCATTGCCGCGATCGGCGCGGCGATGACTCCCGTGATGTTCTCCTACGGCGGTTGGCAGACGGCGAGCTTCTGCGCGGGCGAGATGCGCGATCCGCAACGCGACCTCGCTCGTGGTCTTCTGTTGGGGGTTGTGGGCGTTATTGTGCTTTACACCGCGGTCGCGTTCGTCTGCGTGCATGCGCTCGGCCCCGTCGGTCTTGGCCAGTCCAAGACGCCCGCGACGGACGTGATGCGGCTTGCAGTTGGCAGCAAAGGCGCGACCTTCATCGCCATCGGAGTGACGATCTCCACACTCGGATTCCTGAGCCAGGGGATGCTAACCGCGCCGCGGGTCTATTTCGCCATGGCGGAGGATCGATTGTTCTTCCGCACCGTCGCCCGAGTGAGCGCAAATACACGCGTACCAGTCGTGGC
>Ga0157370_10002133_pt1 | contig 24152 bp, 21 predicted proteins | sample C35metaG_FD_113463 | JGI IMG/M metagenome (GOLD analysis project Ga0157370, IMG submission 113463) | Corn rhizosphere microbial communities from Kellogg Biological Station, Michigan, USA - C3-5 metaG | ecosystem: Host-associated > Plants > Roots > Rhizosphere > Soil | place: USA: Michigan...
ACTCACCAGAAATTGTTTTTGTACCGGCAGTAATCGTGTAAATTAATTTGTTTACACCCGGCTCATTGTTTTTTCTATAAATTCCTAAGAAATCTTTTTGGCTGATTTGTAAAGGGAAATATCTAAAAACCGGTGCTGGCGGCGGAACGTAAGCTCCTGCATATAAAACCTGATCCGGAATAGTTCCTGCCCAATCGTCTTTTACCATAAGGAAAACTAAATTTTTCATCTCGTAACCATCCGGTGCATTGTAATAGTCTTTTGGAACTAAATCCATTTTATAAAAGCCGTTTCCTAAATCTTTCAATTTTGTTTTTGCTGCAATTTCCGGCAGCCATGATTGGTATTCTTGTTTAACATCCCAATCGTTCAGTCCGCTGTGCATGTGTACGCTGGTTGCGCCTGCAAATCCCGGAGCTAAATTGGCATTAAACAAGATACTTACGCCTTTATCAATAGTTGGTTTTGTCGGATAAGCTCTGATCAGCTCATTCGCCGTATAAAATGTTGTGAAATCAGTATAGACCATATTGGCCACATCGCTTTGTTTAGATCCGTTTTTGTTTTTTAAACGAAACCAAAATCCTGCGCTTGCTGCAATTTCGGCTGGGGTTTTAGTAAAGTATAAAGTTGGAGTTAAAGTAAAACTCCATACTTTGTTTCCTTCGTATTTCAATTTTGCAAAATCAGATGAGTTTTCCCAGTGGTTAGCATCTGGTTCAGATGGAGACCATATCCACATGTATAAATCTTCGTTTTCAGCAAATGTAGTACCCGCAAGATCGAAGTACCAGGTTACTTTTTCATCATACTTGTACACTACAGGAAATGATGACATTGCTCCTACAGCTCCCGCATTTTCTTGTGCCTTAGTAAAAGTTGGAGCCATCAACAGGGCAAGTAAAATTGTATATAGAAATTTTTTCATATTACTTTTTAATTAATAGCATTTAATTTGAATACATAAGTCACAATAGAAACTCCGCCGGAAGAATGTGCTAACTGAAATTCCATTTCGCCATTTTTTCCAGGAACTGATGATATTTTAAGTTCGTCTGTTTTTTGAGTTTTTTGTGCGTCGCTATACAAGTAGATTTTAACTGGACTTGGATTTGTTGGCTGAAAATCTGAACTCAGCTGCCAGTATCCTTTTGGGGCAAACAAAGGAGGAACATTACCCGTTACTTCATAACTTGTAGGATTGTTTTTTTCGTCTACGTTAAATTTGATTTTAAAATCTTCGTAGTTAAAAAAAGTACTCAAGTTTTCTTCTTTTGGCTCGATGTTACTTGCCTTCGCAACTTCATCGACCATCTTCAAATTGGTTAATCCCCAGTTTCCATTTACTTTCTCATAAAGGGTAATAGGATTAACGTAGCTGCCGTCTTCTGTATTATCGCAGCTAATGGCGAAAAAACACATAAAAAGAGCTAACCAATAATAACTTTTACTTCTCATAAATTTTTGGTTTTTGTTAGTTTTTCATCCTCTTAAAAGGACAGTACGAAACTAGATGTTAAATAAATCTAAAAAAAAATATCTGCGAAAAATCAAGATATAATTCAAACGTTTTCGTAATTAAAATACTGATTGTTAGCATTTTAAAATTTTAGTAAAAACATAAAAATCAAGGTACTGTCTAGATAAAAAAGTGGCAATAATAAATGGTAAATATGACAATATGAAAATTTTATATGAATATTTTTTCACTATACACAGATATAACCACTTTTTATTGTATAATTGCAAATAATTAGAGTACTTTTAACATTCCAAAGCCTATTCTAGGCCTCTAAGATGCTTTTCTTAAGAAAATCTCAACAAGCTGCTCTTTATTCTAAAAACTGAAAATCATCAGTTTTTCATTAATTTTGACTTTAAACGAATTAGCTCACACCATAAATTATCTTACCCCTAAAACCACAACCAAACCATGCAAAAAATATTCATTTTGTATTTTTTCATTATGGGATTTTCTCTCACTGCGAAAGAGACAAATCCTATTCTTGAAGAATTAGATAATGTGCTTCTCAAAAAAGAAGTTTACCTTAAACAGAAATATCGAAAAATTGAAACTTTAAAAAAGAACGTTTCAAAGTTTACCGTCAGCCAAAACAACGAACAGCTTTATAATACCTATATGTCCTTGTTTGATGAGTACAAATCATTCAAATACGATTCGGCTTATTATTATTTAGAAGAAGCGAAAATCAAGGCCAAAGTTTTAAAAGATCCCAAGTTTTTATCTAAAAGCCGAATTAAGGAAGGTTTCGTACTGCTTTCGTCCGGGCTTTTTAAAGAAGCCATCGATACGCTCAATGTTATTGATGATACCAAACTTGATCTGAAAAATAAATTTGAATACTATAATATTAAAGCCCGCGCTTATTATGATTTAGCCGATTACAACCGCGATCAGCGCTTTAATATTCATTATGTACAGCAGGGAAATCATTTTCTAAAAAAGGCATTAGAATTAATTGGAACCAATACGAATGAATATTGGGCAGCCGAAAGTCTAAAACGCTTAAAACAGCAAGATTGGCGCGGTGCCGAATTTGCCTTCAGTTATTGGATAAACAACTACCACCTCCCGCCGGATTATTACGGAATTGCCACTTCGAGCCTCGGTTATATTTATTCTGAAAGAGGATACACCAAAAAAGCCATTCATTATCTCGCACTTGCCGCTATTGCCGATGTTAAAAATGCGACCAAAGAAACCGTTGCGCTTAGAAATCTAGCCAACGAACTCTTTAAAATGGGCTATTTAGACAAAGCCAATGAATATATTAATATTGCCATGGACGATGCTACTTTTTACAATGCCAGACATCGTAAAATTGAAATTTCGTCGATACTGCCTATTATCGAAAAAGCGCAGCTGAATAATGTAAAAGATAAGAATGATAAACTGGAGAAGATTATTATTTTATTGACGATTTTAACGCTTATTATCATCTTGTTTTCTATTATTATTTTTAAACAATTAAAAGAGAAAAATAAAGCCCGAAAAATAATGGCTTCGTCTTACGCACAATTGCAGGAAATGAACATTAGTTTAAGTGAGGCAAACGCGATTAAAGAAGAATATATTACGTATTTTATTAAGGCCACATCGGCGTTTATTAATAAGATCGACCATATTCAGAAAAGTACACTTCATAAAATTATTACAAAGAAAACCGATGAAGTTATTGCGAGTTTAAAACGTTATAATGTCAAGGAAGAAAGAGAGAATCTTTTCCATCAATTTGATGAAATTTTCCTGAAATTGTTTCCCACTTTTGTAACCGATTTTAATCATTTATTTCCAAACGATCATAAGTGCATTGTAAAAAAAGGCGAACTTTTGAATACCGAACTACGCATTTTCGCTTTATATCGATTAGGGATTCAGGACAGCAGTCAAATGGCTGAATTCCTGGAACTTTCTGTAGCTACAATTTATACGTACAAAACCAGAATCAAAAGCAAATCTGATTTTAAAGATACTTTTGAGGAGAAAATTATGGCGATTAAAACGATTTAAGGTGCTGAGATACTAAGGCGCTAAGACGCTAAGGGACTAAGTTTTTTTTAGCGTAAACAAACCAAGTCCCATCGGGACTTTTGGTCGGTAGAAAAAAAATATGGCCATTAAAACGTTAAAAAATCGCCACGAATTCACGAATTTATATTTAAAATAATTCGTGAATTCGTGGCGAAAAAAAATTATTCCGAAGATTCTAATTGTAAAATCATATTTTGATAATATTTGCTAAGCGAGAATAATTGCTCGGCAAAAATCATAATGGCTAACGGAACAAAGAAAAACATGGTTAGATTTTCTGCGTACAGGAAATAAGTTGTTACCATAAAAATACGTGTATATTCGAGATAATAAATCCATTTTCGCTGTTCTAATATTGCACCGCAGTTTATTAAAGTGATGATGATGATAGATAAAACAAAAATTTTATCATAGGCTTCTAAATGATCAAAATAATACGTAAAAACAGTCAGCAATAAAGTAGAAACTGCCAATTGAATATAAAGGTAATTACGAAAACGAAGTCTTTGATGCGGATTGCTTTTATCCTGTAGAAAACGCTTTTCTAAAGTTGGACGAATATCCTGATCCATGTGGGCAGGGCTTCCAAAAACGGCTTTCCATCTAGCTTTAAAACCTTTGGAACGTTTCCACAATTCAAAAATTTCAAAATAATAATGAAAGTGCTGCCACAGGAAACTATAACTTTTAAGCGGATGTGTTAATCCGTATTTTGGTTTTTCTTCTTCTTCCTGAAAAGTACCAAAAAGACGATCCCAAAAGGTAAACATATCGCCATAATTTTTATCGAGATATTTTTCGTCAGAAGCATGATGAACACCATGGATCGATGGTGTTACAAAAACATATTCGAGCCATTTTATTCTGCCAATAAGCTGTGTATGGGTAAAGAAAGAATAGGCTCCATGCACAATAAGCATGGTAATTACCATTGTGGGATGAAAACCAACCAGGGGCAGAATACACCAAAATCCCGTTCGGACTACAGCCTGAAAAGTGGTAATCCTGGCAGCGGCGGTAAAATTAAATTCTTCGCTGTGGTGATGCACAATGTGTGCTGCCCAGAAAAAATTGACTTCATGACCTAATCTGTGGTACCAATACCAAACAAAATCTGTTGCGAGAATCAAGGCAATCCAGACTAAAACGCCGCTTGGAATTTCGAAAATCCGATAATCGTCGTAAATCAAATAATACAATTGATAAAAACTTGCCGTAACAAATAAATTAATCAATCGCTCTGCAATACCAATGCTGATGTTAGAAACAGAACTTTCATAATTAAAAATTTCAGGTCTTTTTTTTCGTTGTGCCAGCTTGTATTCTAAGAATAAAAACAGGAAGAAAGCAGGCATTGCAAAAGCAAGAAAATTGATATTTTTCATTTTTAAAAATTACTTTATATGGAATAGGAACTAAAAAAGACATTTCATCAACTAAAAAAACCTGTTTTTACACGTTTTAGTAATTGATGAAAATAATCTTGGGTGTATTAAAAAAATTAATTCTGTTTGAATTTTGGTGCTTCTAGCGCCACTTCTTTTACAGATTGTGTTTCTGCGACTTTCTTCAAAGCAATTATGTAAGCTGCAATCCTTGGCGTTACATCATGTTTAGCTGCTACTCTAAATACGGTTTCAAAACCTTTCTCCAAAATATCTTCTAAACGTTTATTAATCTGGTGAATTCTCCATGATTCTAATAATGAATTCTGAAGCCATTCGAAATACGAAACGGTAACACCGCCCGCATTTGCTAAAATATCCGGAACGACCAAAACGTTATTTTCATGCAGAATTTTATCGGCATCTGAAGAAACGGGTCCGTTTGCGGCCTCAATAATTATTTTAGCGCGAATGTCTTTGGCATTTTTTTGTGTGATAACATCTTCTTTTGCCGCCGGAATCAAAACATCAACATCTAAAAGCAATAAGTCTTCGTGTTTGATGGCAACAGAATTTGGATATCCTTTAATAGTTTTATTGTTAAGATTGTAATACAAAATCAGCTCCGGAATATTAATTCCATCCGGATTGTAAAATGCTTCCGAAACATCGCTTACCGCTACAATTTTTACTCCTTTTTCATATAAAAATAAAGCCGAATGCAAACCAACGTTTCCAAATCCCTGAATTGCTGCAGTTGATCTTGCCGGTCTGATTTTTAATTTTTCCAATGCCAGTAAACTAATAATGCTTACACCTCTTCCGGTTGCTTCTACTCTTCCAAGAGAACCTCCTGAATGCAGGTGTTTTCCGGTAACAACCGCATGAATTGTTTTTCCGTGTACTAACGAAAATTCATCCATCAGCCAGCCCATTTCGTCAGGACCTGTTCCCATATCTGGTGCGGGAACATCTTTTTCAGGTCCAAAAATATCTGCCAATGCTTTTGTATACGCTCTTGTAATTCTCTCTAATTCGGTTTTAGAAAGTGTTCTCGGATCGCAGATAATACCGCCTTTTGCCCCTCCAAAAGGAATTCCGGTTACCGCAGATTTCCAGGTCATCCAGGCGGCCAGTGCTTTAACTTCATCAAGGTTTACAGCAGTATCATAACGGATTCCGCCTTTTGACGGTCCTAAAGCTGTGTTGTGAATAACACGGTATCCTTCGAAGTTTTTCTCTGTGCCATTATCTAATGTGATAGAAAAATTTACCACAATTTGTTTTTCCGGACGTTGCAGCTTTTGTCTTATCGATTCATCAAGATTAAGAATATCGGCTGCTATATTAAAACGATCAATCATAGATTGAAAGGGATTCCGTTTTATAATTTGTGTACTCATAGTATTTATTTTTAAAATTTGGGTTTATCAGGATTTGGGTTTAATAAAATGTTAGGTCTTAATAAAAATTGGCAAGTGATGCACATACAACAAGGAATTTTTGTCTGGCAGCAATGCATTATACTATTTATGTTTCTATTTGATCTCATTTTATTTGTTTTAATGGTTCTAAAAAAAAGCCTTTCATGGTGCATGAAAGGCTCAAAAAAAAATAACTAACAAGTACTTTCTCTATTAACGCCATTTCATCGTATGGTTTGACATACAGCACATCGTCAAGCTGCACATAAACGGGATGATATTTAGACTATAGTTTTTCATTGTTAGGACAAATTTATAAATATATTTTATAAATTCTATCGAATTAGTAGAGTTTATTTTAAAATTTTTCAAACTTAACATTAAATAAGCTGTAAATTAAAGACTTAAACAGTCAAAAAAAATTATGCAAATTGAGAAAAAACAATAAAAACAATGGCAATTAAAGCCAATGCAATACCAAAAAAGTTGATTTTTGATAGTTTTTCTTTAAAGAAAAGCAAGCCGACAAGACTTCCTAAAACAATAACCCCCATATTCATTCCGGCAAAAACGGTAGACGGATTTTCGGCAAATGCTTTGTGGGCTTTTAAGTAAAATAGAATATTTCCAAAATTAAAAATACCTACTAAAGCTCCAAAAAGAATGTTTTTAGAATTTAAATTCACCTTTTTCAAAACCACATCATACACTACAACCAGCAGAGAAACAGCCAGAGCAATATCAAAAACGATAAATAGTGAAGTTGTATAAGGCAAAGCGGTATAAAGTGCAATTTGCTTAAATAGGATATCTACAATTCCAAAACCCAGAAATACTGCTGCAGGATAAATCCATTTGTTTTGGTCGTTTGTAGATTGTTTTCTTAGGATGAATAAAAGTGCTATAAAACCAATTATTAATCCGATAACTTTATAGGAATTAAATTCTTCTTTAAAAATTAACCAGGCGGCAATTATCGGAATAAACAACGACAAACGCTGTGCGGCATCTGTTTTTACGATTCCCATATATTTTATCGAAGTAAATAAAAACAGAAAAACGATTGGCAGTAAAACACCAACGGCTGCATAGATATTCCAAGGCGCATCTGCATGAACTGCTGTTAAATCCGGACTAAAAGTAAAGTAGCAGAGTAATATTGCCGTTATATAATTGAAAGCTATTATTTGAATTGGATTTGCATTGTATTTACGGGTTATTTTGAAGATTACACCAACCGTTACACTGCACAAAATGCTTAAAATTAGAAATAACATAGAATTAAATTTTTGAGAACAAAAATAGTGTTTATCTGTTTTATACTTTCAAAAAAAACATATTAATCGCTCTTTAACCAGCCGGTAATACTCATTCTTGTATTTTGGGTAACTAATACCTCGTGAACCAATTCATTACTTTTAAAGAAAATAGTTTTTCCCTGAATCGGCGAAATTTTCTGCTGGCTGTTGTTTTGGTGAATCATTAATTCGCCGCCGTCACTTTCTATCCAATTGCTGTTTAGATAACTGATCATTGAGTATTTGCGGCTAGAATTGTTTTTGAACTGATCCAGATGTTTTAAATAAAAATCACCTTTTTCGTATAAGGAATAATGAAACTCATAGCCTGTAATTCCGGCAAAACAACTTTCGTTTAAATACAATACGAAAGCATCGATTATGTCAAAAAACTCATTTTCGAAAACATTATTATGCTTTTTATCCAACCAGTAAATGGTGTCTTTTCTAATGGTTCCATCCAGAGCAAACTTCTCTGAATTGCCTATCCCTGCTGTAAGTAACAGACTTGCTGCATTTAAATTGATTAAATTCTGCTTGAGATTGTCTGCGAGAGCATCGCTCATAAAACGTTCTGATATTCCAATTTTATTCTCTATATAACTTGCGATCAAATCTTCGAAACTATCATCCATTTCTTTTTTGGGAAAAACTGCAAATACAGCCAGCGCAGCAAGGTAGAGGAATTAAAATTGGTAATTGCTTTATTTCTAAACAAATAAAAAAACAACAGGTTTAAATAGCCGCACATAAAAAAAACCGACAGGTTTTAAAAACCTGTCGGGTTGATCGCAATAATCATTAACAATTTATAATTAACAATTTACAATTTACTAATATAACTTCCGTACATATCTTTAAACTGATGTCCTTGTGCAAAGCGGTCTTTGCTTAGTTTTTTATATTCTACCAATGCCCATAAAACGAATTCTTTCATGAAATATTGATCTTTTTTATCTAATTCAGGCTGGTATTTTTTCAATAAAATATCCAATGGCGTTACTTCGTCTAAAATACTTTGGTATTCAGCATCTGAGGCATCATCTAATAATTCGAAACCACTTTCGGCAAAAAACCATTCAATCAAATCAGAATAAGGCGTTTTTTCTCCCGGTTTTTCTAATTTTTCAATTTTAGGAAACAGCGTTGGGAACAAAGTTCGAATTGCCATTCCTATTAAATGCTGTGCTACAAAAGCAGCTCCCTCCTGCTCTCCTTCATAAACCAATTCTACTTTTCCTGTAATGGCCGGAATAATTCCGATAAAATCTGATAAACGTAAAACCGTTTTATCTGCTCCTGATTTTAAAGCACGGCGTTCTGCGGTACTAATTAAGTTTTCAAAAGCGGTAATACTCATTCTGGCACTTACACCACTTTTATTGTCGATATATTCGCTTTCGCGTGCTTCAAAACTTATTTGTTCTAAAATATCTTTGGCCAAATTTGGCACATATACTATATCGCTTTGGTTTTCGTCTAGTTTTGCTTCTTGTTCAGTAATGGTTCTTGCAATTGCAACCGTTTCTGGGTAATGCGTTAAAATCTGCGAACCAATTCTATCTTTAAGAGGCGTAACGATACTTCCTCTGTTGGTATAATCTTCTGGATTTGCAGTAAAAATAAACTGCATATCAAGAGGCATTCTCAACTTAAACCCGCGAATTTGAATATCGCCTTCCTGCAGAATATTAAATAGTGCTACCTGAATTCTGGCTTGCAAATCCGGTAATTCGTTGATTACAAAAATACTGCGATTGGCTCTCGGAATCATTCCAAAGTGAATAACACGATCATCAGCGTACGATAATTTTAAATTCGCTGCTTTTATTGGATCAACGTCTCCAATTAAATCGGCAACGGTAACATCCGGCGTTGCTAATTTTTCGAAGAAACGTTCGTTTCTGTGTAACCACGAAATTGGAGTTTCATCGCCTTTTTCTTCAATTAAATCTTTAGCAAAACGTGAAATTGGATTTAACGGATCGTCGTTGATTTCTGAGCCCGTTACAAACGGAATATACTCATCCAGCAATTCTACCATTTTGCGCGCCAAACGTGTTTTTGCCTGTCCGCGAAGACCTAATAAATTGATATTATGACGAGACAAGATCGCACGTTCCAGCTCCGGAATTACCGTATTTTCGAATCCGTGAACACCTTCAAAAACAGGTTTCCCCGTTTTGATTTTCTCACGAAGATTATTTCGTAATTCGTCTTTAATACTTGTGCTCTTATATCCTGCAGCTTTTAACTGCCCTAATGTTTTTATATTGTTTATTTCCATTTTTATTGAAATATCGATTTTATTATTGATTTTAAATGACCATGTATTGTGTCATTACTGTGTGTAGACGCACTGCTGTGCGTCTCTACGATATGCTTTATTTATAAATTAATCTCTTTTAAAAAACTTCGAACCTTTGCAACTTTGACCCTAAATCAACATTGTGTCATTACTTTGCGTAGACGCACTGCGGTGCGTCTCTACGATATGCGTTGTTTGTTAAATTAATCATTAACCAATAGCACAGCGCTTCGACTTCGCTCAGCGTGACAACTGCTTAGACGCATTTCTGTGCATCTCTACACTAAAAACTGAGACTGAACACTTACAACTGAACACTGAATACTGCGACTGAACACTGAAAACTATCTAACTCGTTTCTTCCTATTCGTTTCGTAATCTTCAAAAATCATTTCGCCAAGACCTTTTAATCCGGTATAAAATGCTTTTCCTTGATTTGCTTCTGTAAAATGATTTACAAAACGCTGTAAATAAGGATCGTTTGCAATCATGAAAGTCGTAATTGGAATATGTAACTTTCTAGCCTGCTGTGCCTGTGTGTAGCATTTGTCTACAATATATTCGTCAAGACCGTTGCTGTTCATATAATACGAACCATCGCGTTCCCGCACGCAGCTTGGCTTTCCGTCGGTAATCATGAAAATTTGTTTGTTGGTATTTCGTTTTCGGCGTAAAATATCCATCGCTAACTGAAGGCCTGCAACTGTATTGGTATGGTAAGGACCGACTTGCAGATATGGCAGATCTTTAATTGGAATTGTCCAGGCGTCGTTTCCAAAAACCAGAATATCAAGCGTATCTTTTGGATAACGCGTTGTGATTAATTCAGCCAAAGCCATGGCTACTTTTTTGGCCGGCGTAATTCTATCTTCTCCATACAAAATCATACTATGGCTGATGTCGATCATTAAAACGGTACTCATTTGTGCTTTGTACTGCGTTTCTTCGACAACCAAATCATTTTCAGTCAGCATGAAACTTTCTACTCCATTATTGATTTGGGCGTTTCGCAGACTTTCGGTTAATGAAATACGTTCTAAACCATCGCCAAAATTAAATTCGCGAAATTCTCCTGTATGTTCATCGCCATTTCCGGCATGTTTTGTTTCGTGATTTCCGTTTCCGGAACGTTTCAGGTTTCCAAAAATTTGATCTAAAGCCTGCTGACGAATGGCACGTTCTGTTTTAGCAGTTATTCCAAAACCACCGCTTCCATCTTCCTTAACTTCGTCTTTTATGTAACCTTTCTTTTTTAAATCTTCGATAAAATCATCGATTGTGTAGTTCTCATCGGTCAGTTTATATTCTATATCCAACTCCCGAAGCCAGCTGATTGCTTCATCAAAATCGCCCGAAGTATGGGTGATAAGCTCTTTGAAAATGCCAAAAAGTTTTTCAAACGGAGACTGAAAAGGGGCTTCGTACGACTTAAAATAAAAACCTTTTTTAAATTCGTTTTTCATAATTTTAAAATTACGGTTTTTTAGAATTATGAAAAACGAAACGTTTATTAATTTTTAGTTAAAATATTTAACCAAAATCTACAGCTAACAGTGTTAGATATAATGATTATTCAAACTTTCCATCAACATAAAACCATTCGTTATTTTCAAACTTAAAGGTTGAAAACTCATAATGAGTCTGTGGTTTGCTATTTGAATCTAAAAAATAAGCTTTAAACTCAACTGTATTTTCTGTAAAACTTAAAATTTCCAGCTTCTGCCATTTATTAGCCGCTGCCCATTTTAAAATTTCGGTTTCGAATAATATTTTCTTTCTGAAACGTAAGTGGTTTGCAAAAGATAATCCGCATTGTGTGTGGCATAAGCCGAATATCGGGAACGCATTAAAGCCAAAGCAGTCGGTGCTTTTTGGTTATTTTCGAGATACAAACCGCAGCAATTTTCAAACGGTAATCCGGTATCGCAATAACATTTATGCGTCGCCATCTACTTCTTCTTCTCCGTTAAGTTTTACGTGCAGCTGATTCAATAAAACCTGATATCTGCTTATTTCTCTCACTTCTTCATCTTCTTCAGCAAAATCAATCATTTCGTCTAATACTTCGCTTACATCTAATAGTTTATTATTTGCTTCTCTGGAATCTCCTGCAGCTATTAAATCAATAATTTCCTGAACGCTCGCTTTTAAGGTTTCGAATTTATTACTCATAATCTTTTTTTGTTTTTTGTTTGCCACGAATTTCACAAATTAGCACTAATTTTTAATTTGAATTGAATACAAAACTTAAAAATTAATTCGTGGTAATTCGTGAAATTCGTGGCGAAAAATATGTTTAATTTTTTATTTCAGGTTTCACGTTCTGTTGTAACTTGAAACTATTTTATTCTTCTTTTTTATTTTCGTTGAATTTCTTCACAATTTCTTTCAGCTTTTCTTTGCGCGAAACTTCGGCTTGTTTTTTCTTAGCCTGGGCTTTGTGCAATTTATCATTGTGAATTTTGATATTCTTTTCGTTGTTGCGTCCCATTATATTTCTCTTTTAATTTCTTCTAAACTTTTCTCGCTAAAAATCAATTCATTGATAAGCTGCTTTCTTAAATCGGCAATATCATCATAATCAAAATATTTTGCCCAAGAAGTTAATTGCTGCAGGTTTCGTATTTGTTTTAACTTCTTTGTGGTTTCAAAACTGGTTCTTAAAATGGCTTTTCCGTCGTATTTCGGATTATTTTTATGCTGATAATTGGCAAGATTCTTTTCGAAATCGGCTTCTATATAATACAGTTTTTCCTCTGCATTATCAGGATAAAACTCATTCCATGCTGCAAAACCAATTTTTGTTTTCGATTCGGTTTCCGGTTCACGGGCAACTAAACGCCATTTGCTGTTGGCTAATCTTCCCCAGTGGTTCGAAACACGGTACATTCCAGCTTCGGTATAATAATAGGTACTTCCCGCTTTGCTTTCAAACTGTTTTTTCAAACCTTCAATTTCATTTGGAAGGACTTCATTAAAAATACAAAATGTATTCTTGAAAGAATTAGGATGTGGTTTAAAATTTTTCTGCATGTGCAAATATACTCAGATTGCCGCGAACTCCCTAAAACAAACATAAATTGATTAACTTTGCTGCATCAATTTAAAATAAAAAAAACATGTCTAAAGATTCACAAGAAAAAATGCCTCAAAAAGGAGTTTATACCGGCATTATCGAAAAAGATGAAAACAACAATTATTTCTGTGGTGAGTATCTTTTAGATTATAAAATTGCACATACTAACTTTAATATTGGTGACTGGGTTACAATTAAATCTGTAATCGAAAATCCAAGCGATATCAGCTACGATAAGTATCCAAAGAAATCTAGAAACTTCGATAAGGCTAATCATAAGCCGGAAAACTAAAAGTTATAAGTTATGAATTATGAGTTATAAGTTTCTTTGTGCATAACACAACTGATAATTCATAATTCATTGAAAGAATATTTTTTAGTTGAAAACTGAAAAGTTAAAAAAAAGTGTACCTTTGCAAAAAATTTGTCGATTTGAACTAATTAATATCGATTTCAAACTAATAGACAAGTAGTTACCTTTTATTTATGAAAAAAATAGTTGAATACCGCAAGTTACTAAACGTAGAAAAAACTGCAGAGTTAAAAGATTTAAAAACAATTTATCGTAATGCGATGAAAGAATCTCATCCTGATAAATTTGTAGGAGACGACGCTGGTTTAAAAGAGGCAGAAGAAAAAAGCAAAACAATCATTGAAGCTTACCACTTTTTAGTAAGTATTCATCCTGACACTATTAAACTTAATTTACCTGAGTACACTGAAACTATTTCAACTTGTACTATTACAGATTATAAATTTGTTGAAGGTCGTTTAATTATCGATTTTTCTAATGGAAGTGTTTACGAATACATTAGTGTTCCTAAAGCAACTTACGTTAAAATGGTAAATGCAGATTCTCCTGGAAGATTTGCAAAAAGACACATTTTGAACTCTTTTACTTGGAGAAAAAAAACAAATCAGGAATAGATTTATTCAAAAATATTCAAAAAGCACTCTTCTTACAGAGTGCTTTTTTTATGTCTTACTATTAAAAAAACTCTATATTAGCGCTCAAAACAAAATAAGAATAAGAGTTTTAAATCAAATTAACGCACCAAAACCCTTGATTACAGGACATTTAGACACAAAAAAACTATAACAAAATTTTAGGTTCCAAAATTCTTTATGTTTTATAATTTTAGATACTTTTGTTGCACAAATCAATTAACTAATTAATTTTTTATAATGAAAAAAATACTTTTTTTACTTACGGCTTCTGTGGCTATCATTTCATGCAGCAAAGTTAAAGACGGCGAATACTTAATTACAGGTACTGCAAAAGGAATTGAAAACGGAAAAACAATCATTCTTCAAGGTCAGGACCCAACTACAAGAATGACAATCGCGCTTGATACAGTAAAAGTTGAAAACGGAAAATTTGAAATTAAAGGTAAAGTTGCAGAACCTGCTTTCCATACATTAATTATTCAAGGTGCTAACCAGCCATTTCCTTTTATCTTAGAAACAGGAGAAATAAAAGTTGACATTGACAAAGACAGTATCCACAAATCTAAAGTTTCTGGAACTTATAACAATGACGAGTACACTACATTCAACGAAGATCTTACAAAAACTCAAAAAAGCTTAATTGATTTTCAGAAAAAAAATACTCAAAAAATGCAGCAAGCTCAACAAGCTCAAGATACAGCAACTATCAATGGCTTGATGAAACAATACATGGAAATTCAAACAGAAGTTCAAGCTAACAGCAAAAAGAAATATTTAGCTTACGCTGAAGGTCACCCAAAATCTTATATCTCTGTATTGATCCTACAAGGAATGATCAATGATCCAAGTACAGACATGAAAAAAGCAGAAAGTTTATACAACGCTTTAGACGAATCTGTAAAAAACACAACTCCTGGTAAAGAAATCAAAACTAAACTAGGTCAAGCAAAAATGCCTGCAGTTGGTGCGTCAGCTCCTGCTGTTGGTAACGCTAAATGAAGAGCAGATTTTTCGGCTCCAAATCCAGAAGGAAAAGTAGTTTCGCTTAAAGAAAGTTTAGGTAAGGTAACTATCGTTGATTTTTGGGCTTCATGGTGTGGACCATGTCGTAAAGAAAATCCAAATGTTGTAGCTATATATAAAGAGTTACATTCAAAAGGACTAAATATAATTGGTGTTTCTTTAGATAAAGAAAAAAGCAAGTGGACTGAGGCTATCGCAAAAGACGGTTTAACATGGACACACGTTTCAAACTTAAAATTTTGGGACGAACCAATTGCAAAACAATATAATGTTGAATCTATTCCTGCAACTTTTATTCTTGATGCATCAGGAAAAGTAGTTGCTCAAGACTTAAGAGGTCCGGAATTAAGAGCAAAAATATTAGAGCTTTTAGCTAAATAATATCAATTTCAGATTAAAACAAAAAATCTCCCTAGTGGAGATTTTTTTGTTTTTACACTATACTTTACAATTCAAAAAAACTTTTAAAAGTCAATGCAGTTTTAATTATTAAGTTTAAAGACGTTTTAACTGAATTAATAGACAAGGAAACTTATTTATTGGTATTTATAAAAAAACCGCATTTATAGCCTTAAAAATCTATTAGAAAAGAGACGAACAATAAACACTAGTTTCTATTTATTTAAAATGCCCAAATGCATACTACAAAGCAAAATTATTTTAGCAGTTTTATTCATTATTTCTGAGGAAAAATGGATGTTCTGAACTTCAATTTTTAAAATTAAAAGCTAAAAACACATCATTACATCCTAAGAATAATCTTATATTTTAAAACAAATTAAAAAAAAGTTCAAATTTCGTCTTTTTTATTTTATTCAATTCCAACGAATTAAAAAATAACTTTAAAATAACTTAAAATTAAGTCATTTTTTTGTTTGGAAATGTAGAAAACGTTCCTATCTTTGCAACCGCTTAGAACAACAAAGCACAACAATACAAGCTTAAGGGGAGATACTCAAGCGGCCAACGAGGGCAGACTGTAAATCTGCTGTGTGAACTTCGCAGGTTCGAATCCTGCTCTCCCCACCAAGAAAGTCCTAATGAAAATTAGGACTTTTTTTATACGTAAATTTCAAAATTTATATAAAAACAAAAAACCTGCGAATCTAAGGATTTGCAGGTTTTTTGTTTTATACTGTTTTTCAGATTTTTTAAAATCGAACAAATCCTCACTTCGTGTTCATATCATTTTTTAAGCCTGAAACTAATTCCTTTTCTACTACCAAAATTTACCTTTAGTTATCCATCATCTTTCAAAATTCAAAAAAAGGCACTCATGGCGCTATTTCGCTCTTCTATGCGCAAAAATTAGGCACTCATGCCCATTTTTTAAATTCACACTTCTATCGTAGTAATTTTATAAGTAAATAATCCGCCAATTAACACTGGCAGTTTACAGCTGCGTATAAAAATCAAAAACAATAAAAACCCAAAAAACAAACCTATTCCCTCCAAAAAAAAATAACTACATGAAAACAAAAAAACTTTTTACATTTTCGGATACGGTAACAAAGGAAAATATCAAGGAAGTAATGCAACAGGCAATCGCGCTTGAACTTGCTACTATCCCAACGTATTTATCTACCTATTATTCGATAAACAGAGCACAGGATCAGGACGCATTGTATGCTAAAATTCATGGGCAGCTTTCTCAATCCGGCATACTTAGTCCTGCAAAAATTGATGAATTGGCACAAGAACTGAAAGTGGACATATTGGTTTATTCCAATAAAGCAGCAGCCTTAATCATGAGTGTTGTTATTGAAGAAATGCTGCACCTTGCTCTCGCATGCAATGTCAAACAAGCTGTTTGTCAAACTGCACCAGACCTTATGGGAATTGGAAAAATATTATCATTTCCAACACAATTAGACGGACATATTCCAGAGTTTCAAATTAATGCCGCAAAATTATCATTAAATCAATTAACTACTTTCCTGCAGATAGAAAGCCCTGAACCATTTGAAGATCCTTACAAAGACAAACAATTATTAAATACAATTGAATATAAAACTATTGGTCGCTTATATGAATTAATTATTGCCTGTATAAAAGAAGATTTTCCCGGACCATATGATTACAGACCACAATTGCTTCCTCCGGATGATTCAGGACGTGCGAGACCATTCTATTCTCAAAATTCTATGAATACTGTACATTATGACAGAGAGCACAATCCTCAGTTTGCAAATGAAGATGAAAGTGGCGGACTTCTTGGAGTGTATGATGCTAAATCAGCAATTGAAGCTATAGGACGTATCATTGAACAGGGAGAAGGAAAAAGTGATGACCAACAACATATCTTAGAATGGGGCGAAAATAAAATGCCTGTACCAATGGAAATTGTTGATGGAAAAGCAGTTTTTTGGAAAGGTGATTATGATGATACCGGAAAAGAATTGGCTCATTTTGCCAAGTTTCTGGAAGTCTACACTTTTGGTGGTTACTATCAGGAAAAGTTTAGTAAAATTCATGGCTTAGACGATTTCTTCAGCTATTTTGTATATGATACTGATGCTAATCCTAAAATAGCCGATTATACTGCTTCCAATAACAAGGCACTGGCATTGTGTTCAGAATTGGGTAATGCCGTTTTTGCTTATATTCTTTTAATGATTGAAACCTGCTATTACAAAGACGAAAGTACCCAATACGATTTATTCATGTACGGTATTCACAAATCGATGATCTGGCTTTTAAGCGAAGTTGGAAACAAAATCAATAAATATACGTATGCCAAAGACAATGAAGCCTACAGAGGTGCTCTGACATTTGAACCTTATTCGTTTGAGCAAAGTTCCTTAAGACCCAAAGCACAAATTATGAATTTAGTTGATCAATTGGCTAAAGCAGATCCTGGCTGGATTTGGGCAACACAAAACAAATACGACAGTTATTTTCCAGCTCTGCCAGATGTAGGACTAGATTACAGCATTATAGCCGATATGCCAAAAGTTCCAAGTACACCTTATACTCATCATTAAAAAACATATTATGTCAGAATTAGTAAACAGAGAGCTTCATGTATGTATGGGGCTTAATTCATGCAAAAATACAGGATATTCAGGAAATAATGATTGTGCAGGAATGGGCGACTGCTCAACAGCAGTTGGCCATCCGTGCCACACCTTAAACGAGTGCAAAGGACAAGGAGGCTGCGGTATTTTTGGAACTACCGAAGAATTTTGTCATCCGGGTCAAAATGAATGCCGTTATCAAGGCAGCTGTGGTGTACCCATTTTATCTTCTCGCTTTATGGCTCAGGGTCCTAATAAAGGACTTAGTGTTTGGCAATTAGCCAGGATACGCTTCGAAGAAAAAAGAAAAGAAAATGACGAACCATTTGGTGAAGCTCCTCAACCATACGGACCAAGTAATGACTATGTAAACACCCTTCGCGGTACAACTGGTCAGGATTATTCTTCTTGCGGGCAAAGCGGTTCAAGATCTTGCTCTTACATAAACAATCCTGCTGAAAGAAAGGTTGCTGCCGATCTAAGAGTTTTGAAAATGGAACAAGAAAGTGCCGAAAAACTACCGGAGAGTCTTTCAAATTGTAAACCAAAAAAGAATGGTTACTAGACTCGGATTACCCAATTTAGGACTGGGTTTAGGACTTAGAAGCCAGCATTTTGAGCATATTCTGAAAAAGAATCCTGCCGTAGATTGGTTTGAGGTAATTTCTGAGAATTTTATGGATTCGCATGGACGGCCAAGATACATCTTACATCAAATAGCAGAACGATATCCCGTGGTCATGCACGGGGTATCATTGTCTATAGGAAGTACTGATCCTTTAAATTTTGATTATCTAAAGAGTTTAAAACAATTAGCGACCGAAGTACAACCAGCCTGGGTTAGTGATCATTTATGCTGGACCGGAGTTTTAACGACCAATTCGCACGATTTACTCCCGCTTCCGCTAAATGAAGAATCATTAATACATGTTTGTAATCGAATCATTCAGGCGCAGGATTATTTAGAACGACCACTGATTATTGAGAATCCAAGCACTTACGCATCCTTTAATAATTCTACATTTCCGGAATGGGAATTTTTACGAATAATGACCGAAGAAACAGGCTGTGGGTTACTTCTGGATGTAAACAATATCTATGTATCTTCTTTTAATAATGATTTTGATCCTGTCGAATATATCAAAGGAATTCCGCATGAAAAGATTGTACAAATGCACTTAGCTGGTCATCAAAATTGCGGTAATTATATTATTGATACACATGATAGAGAAGTAAATTCTCAAGTATGGAAATTGTTTCAATTGGCATATCAACTGGCAAACGAAGCATCGGTTTTATTAGAATGGGATGGTAATATTCCGTCCTTCGATGTGTATCATTCTGAATTACTTAAATCTAAACAATATATGGACGAAGCATTTGTTGGTGTTGAAAATGAAGTTCGGTTTACCGATAAAGAACAGATTTCAAACCCATTGAATCTTTTTGAAATGGATAAATTTTTATAAATACAAAAAATGCAGAAAACGGTCAAAATACCACTAAAAAATTTCCAACAGTGGATGCAGCAGCTGTTACTAGATCCATATCAGCAAACCGGAATTAATCCCAGTGAGTTACTTTCAGATCAATTCAATACTGCTTCGATTGAAGATGTGATTTGTCATTCTGAAAAACTTACCGCACAGGAACATTTGGGTATTTACCAAAGAAGTTATATTGCCCGTTTACGAAATTGTATGTCACAACAATTTAGTGCCTTAGAATATGCCTTAGGCGAAGCTATTTTTTGCGCTTTCGCCGATGATTATCTCGCCTCAAAACCTTCCCATAACTATAATTTAGCCTATTTAGGAGCTCATTTTGCAGACTATCTGGAAAACAATAGACCCGATGCTCACGAAACCATCAAAGAAGATTGGATTGATTTCATAATTGAACTCGCCCGATTTGAATATGCCATTGGTGTTATTTTCGAAATGAAAGCCGAAGAAAATTACCAATTGGCCACAATCGATACAGATGAAAACGAACTAAAACTTGTACCTATATGTGAATTGTTCAAATTTAAGTTTCCTGTTCGAAAATACTATTCTGAATTTAAAAATGAAGTACAACCTAACTTGCCGTCTGAAAGCGAAAGTTATTGTATCGTCTTGCGACACAAATTTAAATTAGCAATTCACGATTTACATAAAGAACAATACGAGCTTTTAAGCTATCTAAAAGAACAAAACGATATTACTACAGCAAAAGAACTTATTAAAGCTCAATACAAAGAAAATACCCCTGTATTTGATGAAGTCTGGAACAAATGGAAAGAATGCTGGATAACGGCTAATTTTTTCCGCGTTTAATGATAACTCAAATTTTACTGAATTTATTCCTAAACAATTTCATAAAAAAACCAATAACTAAACTACCTAATCATGGAAAACTATTTACACGGCCTACTCGACGAAGACAACGACCCTATTATCCAGCAATACTTAAAGTATATTGACGAGGGAATTCCACGTACAAACAAATCAAAAGACGTATTAATCATTGGTGCCGGAATGGCCGGAATGGTGGCCGCTGCTTTATTAAAACAGGCCGGTCATAATGTTACCATAGTCGAATCGAACACTCGTGTTGGCGGCAGGATTAAGACTTTCAGAAACTCTGAAAGCAAAAAATATTTTGAAGACGACAGTGTTTATGGTGAAGCTGGTGCGATGCGAATCCCAACCATACACCAGATGGTCCTCAAATACATTGACAAACTCGGACTCAAAACCGAACCTTTTTATTATCTCTCTGTCGATAAAGAACAAGCAATCGCACATCAGGCAGATCCAGCTAAACCGGAACCGGATGTAACCAGGAATTCTCTTTTCTATGTTAACCGTAAACGTGTTGTGCAAAATGAATATATCCGAAAAGATGGAACCAAAGTCGATGTAAACAAACTATTGGACTTTCATCTGGGCAGCAGCGAAAACATGCGTGCAGATCAATTAATGGCTAATCTTATTAATCCTCTTAAAGCTTTTATTGCCGAAGATCCTGAAAAAAACTGGCCTTTACTGATCGAGCGTTACGGAGAATATTCAATGCGCCGTTTTTTAAAAGAAAATTCAATGTATTCAGAGAATGCCATTGAGATGATTGGGGTTATGCAAAATCTGGAATCCAGAATGGCTTATGATTTTATTCAGAGTTTTATCGAACAAAACATTATCAAAGATTCTACCAAGTTCATGGAAATTGTAGGCGGAAGCGACCTGCTTCCGAATGCATTCTTTAAAGCCCACAGCCTTGAAGAAAACACCTATTTTGATTGCAGAATGACCAAAATGAAGCTCGTTAACGACAAGGTAAAAATAGAAGTAGATATTGAAGTACAACGTGATTTTCAGTTTTATGAAGACGCAGGGTTCAAAGCATTAAAAACACCCGTAAGCGAACTTGAATTTGATGAAGTAATTGTTACCATACCCTTTTCGGCATTAAGACATGTGTATGTAACACCACAATTCAAGCAGCAAAAACGAAAAGCGATTCGAGAGCTACACTACGATTCTGCTACTAAAATATTACTGGAATTTCGTGAAAAATGGTGGCAGGAAGCACCTTATAATATTGTTGGAGGCGGTACGATTACTGATTTTTCAAACCGTTTTACCTATTACCCAAGCAATGATTTGGGAGCTAAAGGACATGGTGTCGTACTGGCATCTTATTGCTGGTCTGACGAAGCAAGCCGCTGGGATTCTATGGACGACGACGACAGGTATTTTTATGCACTTAAAAACCTAGCCATCATGCACTCCGATGACGAGAAAGAACAACAGCGTATTATCGACCTTGCCGTAATTAGTTCGAGCATTAAGGAATACAAAACGAAAGGCGGAAAATTAAGTGGTGGTGCAACACAAAGCTGGATGCGTGACCCGTATGCCTATGGCGAAGCGGCAATATTTAATCCGGGTCAGTTACAATTATTGCAGCGTCATATTATCTCAACCGAATGGAATGGAAAAGCACATTTTGCCGGAGAACATACTTCCCTGAAACATGCCTGGATTGAAGGTGCCATCGAATCCGGAATTCGCACTGCACTTGAAGTTAACGAAAATACTGGTAACCTGAATAATCCTATTTAAGATGTCACAGCAAAAAATCACCGTTGCAAAATACCTGCAAATACGTCTGGAACAATTAGGACTCACGCATTTATTTGGAATTGCCGGCAATTATACCGCGCCGTTTTTAAATACAATTCACGAAGACAAAAATGCAAAAATTAAAATCGTTAATGACACAAACGAAATAAACGCGGGGCATTGTACTGATGCCTACGCACGTCAAAACGGTTTCGCCGCAGTAGCGGTAACGTACGGCGTGGGAGCGTTTACCCTGCTCAATTCCGTTGCAGGTTCTTATGTAGAACATTGTCCTGTATTAGTTATTAATGGAGCTCCAACAAACAAAGACCAACAGCGAAGTCTAGTTCAGGGTATGCTCGCATCACATATGACAGGTGATATGTACAGCAACATTAATGTATTTCGAAACGTCACCGTTGCAGCAGAACAAGTTACAAGCTCATCAGATGCTCCTTATAAAATTGATGCGGTGCTAAATGCCTGTATTTTATATGGAAGACCGGTATATCTTGAGGTTTTTGAAGATGCATGGCGAATGGAATGCAATCCGCCTATCGCTCCATTGGCAGAAAGAGAGACATCTAAATGCCAAACAAGTGCGCGCAAGGCTGCGCAAAGAGTAGCCGCAATGGCACGAGGAAAAGAAATTATCTTCTGGGGCGGTATTGAAATCCAGCGCTACGGCATTCAAAAAGAATTCCTGGATCTAATCGAAACTACCAATACAGAATTTGTGACCTCTATTCTTGGAAAATCAATTGTATCCGAAAACCACCCTAAATTTAAAGGTGTTTTTAATGGCAAGGCATCTCCAAAAGATGTTAAGGAACAATTCGAAAAAGCCGAGCTAAAAATTGGTCTTGGCGTATGGACTACCGGCAAAAATCTAGGTGGTTTTGATGTCTGGAAAGAAGATACTGTACTTGCCAATCACAGTGGTGTAAGAATTGGTGCTTCTTATATCGCTAATGTATCTCTAAGAGATTTTATAATATTCCTAAAAGAAGAACTTATCAAAGTTACTTTTAGTGCTTACGAAATGTATGACAAAAAGAAGCTGCCTGAATCATTTTTTCTAGCTGACAACAGGATAACAAAAAGAGGGAAACCAGCACTTACTTATGATACCTTTTTCAAGCGAATCAATAGTTTTATAGACGAGAGACATATAGTGGTTGCCGATGCAGGTTTTCCTTTATTGGGTGCTCAAGGCATTCGTATTGCAGAACCAAACGGATTCGTAGCACAGGCCTCATGGCTTTCGATAGGTTATTCTGTTCCTGCGGCAACCGGCATAAAATGTGCCAGACCTGATAAAAGACCAGTTGTATTTGTTGGGGACGGTGCTTTTCAAGAAACCTGTCAGGCCATATCTACACAGAATAAACTCAAACATGACACCATTGTTTTTGTTTTAGATAATGGTATTTATGGAATTGAACAAATGCTTGTTAATCCAAATCCATTTCGTGGTACAGACAAAGTAGAATATAGCATTCCAGATTTAAACAATGTTTATAATTACAACGAAATGCATCGTTGGAAATATGCTAAACTCGTTGATGTATTTGGAGGTAAAGGTTTTGAAGTCAGCAGTCTCGACGAACTCGAAGAGGTTATAAAGCAGCTTGACGATATTAAAGAGAACACCATTGTACATGTAAACATACCAAAAACATCTATTCCTGAAGCAATTGCTTATAAAACAGAAGAGCCTGGAGAGGATGAATTTCTGGATAAAAATTGGAGTCTATGCTAGGTTTAAAATAGCTTAATTTAAAGCCGTTTGTCAGTATAAAAAAGCCGTCTCAGTTCTAATTCCTGAGATGGCTTTTTTATTTCTACTATTATTTGCGTTTAACCGTTTCATCAGTAAAAACAGTTCTAAAACAAAAAATCCTCATCAAATAAATGATGAGGATTCTCAAAAGAAAGGCGACGACATACTCTCCCACAATACTGCAGTACCATCTGCGCAGGCGGGCTTAACTACTCTGTTCGGGATGGG
>Ga0157370_10002134_pt1 | contig 24151 bp, 22 predicted proteins | sample C35metaG_FD_113463 | JGI IMG/M metagenome (GOLD analysis project Ga0157370, IMG submission 113463) | Corn rhizosphere microbial communities from Kellogg Biological Station, Michigan, USA - C3-5 metaG | ecosystem: Host-associated > Plants > Roots > Rhizosphere > Soil | place: USA: Michigan...
CCGCGATGCCCGCCGCCGCCAGCAATTCGAGCAGCAACCTTCCCGAGGCCACCAGCTCCAGCTGGCGCCGATAGCCGTCGCAGAGCCGGGCGGATATCGCGCCGAAACTTGCCTTCTCGACGGCTTCCTTTCCGAAGGAACGCACGTGGCGAAGGCGGCGCGGAAAATCCTCGCTGTGCCAGAACAACTGCGTGATGTCGAGCACGTACTGGCGCCCGACCCGCGACTGTTCGCGGCCACAGGCGCGCGCCGCGAGCAGGCCGAGGGCGCCGAACAGCGGCGCCGCCAGCATCAGCGGCGGCGACACCCAGAACGCGAACGCGAGGCTGACCGCCGCGGTGAGGCCGGCCACCAGCAGCTGCTGCAGCGCGCTGAAACCCTGCACGATGAGTTCGACGTTGTGAGTCAGGACGTTGGCGATTTCCGCGGAGGTCGCGTCGGCCAGCGAGGTCAACGGCGCTTCGACCAGGCGGGCGTGCACCCGCTGCCGCAGCTCCATGCCGTAGCGGCCGACCAGGCGTGCGCCCAGCCGCGCCGCCTGCCAGCGCAGCAAGGCAAAAAAAATCATCGCGGCGGCGAACACCGCCGCCTGCGCATCGACGCTGCGACGCGGATCGAACAGCGCGCCGCCAAACGGCAGCGTGTGGCCCGGCTGCACCAGCGGCACCAGCAACACGGCGGCAAGGCTGCCGGCCAGCGCGGCACCCAGCGACAGCACAACGTAAGCCGCCGTCTCCAGCCGCTCCCTGCCGCTGAGCGTGCGCAGCAGCGAACGCAGCAGACCCTGCGCGCGGTCGGGATCCGGCGATGACGCATCCGGCGAGTTCATGCGAGCAGGCTCTGCAATGCGTCGACGGAGTCGCGCGGATGGCGCCCGCGGCGCAGTTCGTGAACCCCGACATGCGCCAGCCGCTGTCCGAAGCGATGCCAGCCCGGCTGCGTGGCGGCATAGGGTTGATCGGAGCGCAATCGCGCGGCGATGTCTTCGGCGCGAATCGGACTCAGCAGGGCTGCAGGATCCTCGGCCGGCTCGCTCGAAACGAATACGGCGCCGACCAGCTGCAGCGGCCTGTCTGCGAGCAGGCCGTGGCCAAGACGCAAGTCGGCTTCGAACTTCTCGACGCCGCTGCGGCGACGGATCACCGGCGATCGCCCGATCCAGTGCCGGGTCGCGCCGTCCTCGATGAAGCGCAGCGCATCGTCCTGCACGTGCAAGTAGTTGGCGACGCCGGTGGCAAGCAGGCTTTCGGGCTGCACGAAGACCGCGTCCTCGGACAGAAACTCCATCCCTTGCAGCAGGCCGTGCATCGCCAGCGTCGATTTGCCCGACCCGCTGCCGCCCAGCAGAAGGATGCCTCGCCCCTGCCGGCCGACACAGGCACCGTGCAGCGGAACCAGGCCCATGCCGCGCGCCGCCAGCGTGAACGCCGCGAACTCGATCAACTCATAACGCAGGTGATAGGGATGGCTGAGCATGTCCTGCGATGCCACCACCAGGCCACGGCGCTGCGCGGGCGACAGGACCACGTAGTTCGAGCCGTCCATCACGCCGCTGAGCAGGCCCGCGCCCGACTGCGTCTGCACGGGCGGCGGCTCGGCGTGTTCGGCGCGCTGCCGATGCGGCAGCAGGCGCAGTTCGATGCGGAACTCCGGCCCGGCCATCGGCAGCTGCTGTGGCGGCAGGCCGGCATAGGCGGACTCGACCAGCTGCATCAGCGCCTCGCTGGTGCTTTCGAAACGGAAGCGCCCGCCGAGCAGTTGGCGGCGCACGTGAAGGTGCTGGCCGCAACGTTCGCCGAACGGATCGGCGCCGGCATCGCTGCGCAGGCTCACGGCCATCGTCGATCACCGCCATCGGTCGTTTCGATGTCACCACACGGCACGGCACGCATCCCGAGGTTATGGCCGGTGGGTGCGATTCCACGCCGGAAAGGTTGCCCGCCAGGCGCGCCGTTTCGTATCGCGCAGAGATTTTTTCGGTGCACGGGCAACCGAAGGCGCACGCCGCGGCACTCACCTGCCGACACCGGATGGAACCATGAAGCCGGCTCCCTGCCCGGCGCGATGGCCGGTGCAGACGGCACTTCGCGCAACGATCGAGGCCCCTTCGAGATGCTGAAGATTCAGGTCGGCCACTCCTATTTCCTGAGGTACGACCGCAAGCAATGGGAGCGCGGCAAGCCGTATCCGCCGCTGGCCACGATCCAGATCGCCGCGCTGCTGCGGCAGATGGGCCACGAGGTCACGCTGTTCGACGCGATGCTTGCCGATGGCGTCGAAGACTACGAAGCCTCGCTCCATGCCACGCGGCCGGACGTGGTGGTCATCTACGAGGACAACTTCAACTACCTCACCAAGATGTGCCTCGGCCGCATGCGCGAGGCGGCCTGCCGCATGATCGCCGAAGCGCGCGCCGACGGCGCCCGCGTGATCGTGGCCGGCTCGGACGCATCCGATCATCCCGATGTCTTCCTGGCGGCGGGCGCGCATGCCGTGCTGATCGGCGAAGGCGTGGCGGCGCTGGCTGCCCTGATCGGGCGGCTGGAACGCGATCCGGTCGCCGGCATCGCGGCCTGGGTCGCCGGCGTGGCCGGCGTTGCCACGCTGAAGGATGGCCAGATGCAGTTGAGCCGGATCGGTGCGATGCCGCCCGACCCGCGCGTGGTCGGCCATCCGGCGTGGGACCTCGTCGACATCGACGCCTACCGCACGATGTGGCACGAACGGCACGGCTACTTCAGCCTCAACATGGCCGCGTCGCGCGGCTGTCCGTTCCGCTGCAACTGGTGCGCCAAGCCGATCTGGGGCAACCACTACAACCAGCGCAGCGCGCACAACGTGGCGGCGGAGATGAGCTACCTGAAGCAGACCTTCAGGCCGGACCACATCTGGCTGGCGGACGACATCTTCGGCTTCCGCGTCGACTGGGTGACGGAGTTCGCCGCCCAGCTGCACGCGGCCGACGGGCCGGTGCCGTTCACCATCCAGACGCGCGCCGACCTGATCAGCGAACGCATGGCCGCCGCGCTCGCGCAGGCCGGTTGCGCGGAGGCGTGGATCGGCGCGGAGAGCGGCAGCCAGCGCGTGCTCGACGCGATGAACAAGGGCACCACGGTCGCCGACCTCGTCACCGCGCGCACGCGGCTGGGCGAACATGGCATCCGCGTGGGTTTCTTCATCCAGCTCGGTTATCTCGGCGAAGAACTGGGCGACCTGCTGGCCACGCGCGAACTGATCGCCCAGGCCGCGCCGGACGACATCGGCGTGAGCGTTTCCTATCCGCTGCCCGGCACGAAGTTCTACGAGCAGGTCAAGGCACAGCTCGGCGCGAAGACGCATTGGCGGGACAGCGGCGACCTGGCGATGATGTTCCGCGGCGCCTACGACTCGGACTTCTATCGCCGCGTGCGCGACCTGCTGCACGAGCAGGTCGTCCTGCAACAGGCGGAGCCCGCCATTCGGAAAGACCGGCACGCCGCGCTCGATGCGCAGTGGACCGCATTGATCGCATCCGAACAGGCCCATCGCAACCGCGATGCCACGCCCGCGCCGGCGCGGCGCATCGCCCTGCAATTGCGTTGAGCGCGCCATGCTGCCGCCGCTCAAGGTAGTCAGGAACGGCTTGCGCCGCACCACCGAAGCGCTCGCGGCGGAGCTGGCGCAACCGGGTACGGCGGCGCCGGCGTGGAGCGATCTCGAATGGCGGCTGGCCTCGGCCGTCGCCGTCGCGCACGGCGTATCGCCGCTGCTGTGCGTGCATTCGGCGTGGACACATGCGCCGTGGCGGCGCTTTCTGCAGGGCCAGCGCGAGCAGGTCGAACTGCGCCACCGGCGCATCGCCGCGCTGCTGCAGCGCATCGACACCGACGCCCGCGCCGCCGGGCTGGCCCTGGTGCCGCTGAAGGGTTGCGCGCTGCATGCGTTGGGCATCTACGCGGCAGGCGAACGGCCGATGGCCGACATCGACCTGCTGGTGCGCGACGACGACGCTGCGGCGGCGATCCGGCTGCTGCTGGCGCTCGGCTACGAGGAATCGTTCGCGCAGTGGAAGCATCGCGTGTTCAAACCCGCGTCCGGCCAACCCTTCGCCGGACTCGGCGAGCACCGCGACGCCCCGATCAACATCGAACTGCACACGCGCATCCAGGAGCGGCTGCCGGTCTCCGCCGTCGACATCACCGAACGGATCTATCCACACGCGCCACGGCCGGGCCTGAACCCCTACCCCTCGATCGGCGCCTTGATGAGCCACCTGCTGCTGCACGCGGCAGGCAACCTCTGCGGGCGCAGCCTGCGGCTGATGCATCTGCACGACATCGCGCTGCTGGCGAAGCGCATGCGGGCCGACGACTGGGACGTGCTGTGGAACGGGCGGGCTGCCACGCCGTGGTGGGCGCTGCCGCCCTTGCGGCTGGTCGCGCGCTACTACCCGGGCGCCATCCCGGACGCGGTGTTCGCGCGGCTCGAACACGAAGGGCCGCCACTGCTGCGAACGCTCTCGCGCCGGCAGACGCTGACGCAGGTTTCCTGTTCGGAACTGTGGCTGCACGCGTTCGCCGGCATCGAATGGTGCCGTTCCGCTCGCGATGTTGCGCAGTACCTCGGCCATCGCATCAGGCCGTCGGACGAAGCCATCCGCGAGCGCGCCGACATGGTCCGGACCCAGCTCTGGCTGCAGGGCCAGGCGTGGGTCACGCTGAAGCATGCGCGGCGCGTGCTCACCTGGCTTACCCGGCCGGTGCCGCGGATGGACATGCTGTACGTGGTGCGCATCGCCTTGCAGGAACCGCTCAAGCCGCCGCGCGACGCCGCGACGCGGCCGCGCTCGGGCGCGAGCTTCCAGCCGACGCGAAGGTAAGCCGGCATGCATACCGGAGAGCAGTATCACCACGTCATGCTGGCTTCGCCGCGGGATCGGGCCGTGCGCGGCAGGTTCCAGCAGATGGCGCTGGACTTGCTGCCCGCGGGAGCGGACCTGCTCGATTTCGGCGCGGGTACCGGCATCGACGCCCGGGTCTATGCCGCCGCCGGACACCGGACCTTCGTGCACGAGCCGTCGCCGGCGATGCGCGATTACCTCGCGCACTACTGCCGCGACGAGCTGGCGCGCGAGGCCATCGTTGCGACCGCCTCGCCGCTGGCGTGCAAGGTGCAGGGAGTCACCGCGAACTTCGCCGTGCTCAACCATTTCGCCGACCACGCCGCGCTTTTCGACGAGCTGTCGCAGGTGGTCCAGCCCGGCGGCTTCGTGCTGGCCAGCATGCTCAATCCCTACTATCTCGGCGATGCACGTTACGGCTGGTGGCGGTCGAACCTCATGAAGCTCGCGCGCAACGGCCACTACGCCGTCAACAGCGAAAGCCGCATCCACCGGTTCGCGCCGCGCATGGTGGCGCGGGCGGCGGCTCCGCATTTCAGGCTGGAACGCTGCACGCCGCGCGGCTTCGGTTTGGCCGTCCATCTGTACATGTTCCTGCTCTTTCGGCGGAGCTGACATGTGGAAGGACTGGATCAGGCCGTTCGTGCGCCCGCTGCCGCAATGGTCGACCGTGGCCGTTGCGCCGCCGCAGCAGGTGGTCGTCGCCATCTTGCGATGGGACGGCAGATCGACCGACGTCACGGCCGGCCACACCGTCGCTTCGCTCAGGCCACTGGTGATCGCCACCGATCTCGATGCCGGCGAACACCCCGTACTCGAATATCGCGACAGCGCCAGCGGCAGGCTGCTCGGCCTCCTGCATCTGGCGCGCGCGACACCAGCCACCACCGAAAACACCTCAGTGATCCTGTATCACGTCGCCGCCGGCGAACACCGCTGCCTGCGCTGGCCGCGGCGTCCGTGGAACGAGTGGCTGCAGAACCGGCTCATGCTGAAAAACCCGTCCTCGCCGCACTCGGCGCTGCCGCCCGCCGCGGTACAGCAGCTGATGATCGCCTACCTGTGCCCGCGCCCGGTCGTGCTGGTTTCGGTCGACGCGCCCGGTCACCGCAACATCTTCCCGATGGACCTGATCGGCCCGCTGGAACGCAGCGGCCTGTTCTCGCTGGCGCTGCGCAGCACCAACGTTTCCGTGCCGGTCATCCGCGATACGCGGCGCGTCGCATTGTCCAGCATGCCCGCCGCGATGAAGGACGTCGTCTACAAGCTCAGCGAGCACCACAGGCAGCCCGTGCTGCATTGGGATGAGCTGCCGTTTCCGGTCCGGTTGTCGCAGGAGTTCGGCATCCCTGTGGTGGCGGCGGCCTTGCGCATCCGCGAACTGGCCGTCGTGCACAGCCAGGAGGTCGGCTCGCACACCTTGTTCCTTTGCCGCGTCGTCTCCGACCAGGCACTGGCGGACGGCGTCCAGCTGCATCACACGGCAGGCTTTCACCAGGCCTATCGGCGCCGCCATGGCATGCCGTTGACGGAGGCCTAGTCCGCCCGTACCCGAGCGCGGCAAGGCCTGCCGGCGAGGCCGCGACTTCTATGCCGTCGCCACTGCGATCGTGAGCGTCTGCAGGAAATGGAAGTCCGGTCGCCGCAACGCATAGCGTTCATCGCCGGGCGTGCACAGGCGAGTCAGTTCGGCGAAGTCCGCCGCGTCCATGTGCCTGCGCAGGCGTTCTCCCCATGAGTCGCGGAAGATGCATTCCAGCAGGTAGCGACGGTCCGCGTCGGCGAGCGGCTGGGTGCGCTCGATCATGCGTGTCCGCACGCTCACGTTGCGCAGCCCGGCCCGCTGCAACCAGCCCACCAGCGAGCGCACCGCACCGAGTTCGTGCTCGCTGCGGCCATAGCGCTCGCGGTAGTACGCGCGGACCGCCTCGTTGACGTTCTTCTCGAGGCGCGCGTCCCAGGCGAAGTACATGTCGGGCAGCAGGGAGCTTTGCCCGATGACGATGCGCCCACCGCGACGCAGCAGGTTCGACAGCACGCGCACGCCGGCGACCGGATCGGCCAGGTGATTGATGGCATTGACGGCCCACACGAGATCGAAGCTGGCCTCGGCGAAAGGCGGCTGCAGCATGTCGGCCTGCAGGATCGGCGCATCGGGCGGTGCCGTCCGCCGCGCAGCGCGGACGTGCGCGGTCGCCAGATCCATGCCGATCACCTGTGCGCGGCCGCCGCTTGCCTGCCGGAACCAGGCCACGGCCTCGCCCGTGCCGCAACCTGCGTCGAGCACGCGCGAACCCGGCAGCACCGACAGCGCATCGATCGCATCGCACAGCTCCGGTCGCGCGAAGGCGTTGAACATCCGCAGCTTCTGTGCGTAATCGCGCTGCGGCGTATCGCCGAGCATGCCGCTGCGGATGTCATCGGGAGCGCCTTTCATGCGCATGCGGGCAATCTCCGGTAGAGCGCATCGAAGGTCCGCGCGGTGTGCTCGGCATCCTCGGCCAGCGCAAGGCGCTGCGCCGCTGCGGCCACGCGCAGGCGCAGCGGCTCGTCGTCGAGCAGGTGGCGAATGGCCTCCGCGAGCGCCGTTGCATCCGCTACCGGAACGGCCACCGCCGCCGAAGGCGCCCACTCCGCGATATGCCCGACCGCGGTGCCCACGGTGGGCACGCCGGCCACTGCGGCTTCGAGCAGTACCAGTGGCCCGGCCTCGTGCAGCGACGACATCACCAGCAGGTCGGCCATTTCCATCAGCGGACGCAGCTCGCGTTGGGTCCGGAATCCCAGGAACTGCACGTGCTGCTCCAGGCCGAGCCGGGCGGCCAGTCGCTGCAGTTCGCCCTGCAGCGTGTCCACGCCGACGATGTCCATGCGGAACGCCACGCCGTCGTCGCGCAGGATCGCCAGCGCGCGCAGCAGGGTCGACTGGTCCTTGACCCGATTGAGGCTGGCGACGTGGATCAGTTGCGGCGGCGCGTGGCGTTCGCGCGGAGCCAGCGGCGGCCATGCCGCGAGGTCGACGCCTAGCGGCACGCGTTCGGCGTCGATGCCGAGTGCGTGCAGCGCATCGATGATCGGTGCGCTGGCCGCCGTGACCGCACTGGCGCCGCGCAGCACGCAGGCCTCGCGCAGCCGCCCTTTCCATTTGCGCCGTCCGCCGTAATCGATCTGGTGCAATCGAACGAGCTCGCCGCCGGCGACATGCACCACGCTCGGCCGCCGCAGCAGCTTCGCGGCGGCCACGGCGACCAGGCCGCACGAGCCGGAGAAGATCGCGTGTACCAGGTCGAACGGCGCGCGGCGATGCTCGCCGCGGATCGCCGCGATCGCGCGCAGCCGGGTCCGGCGCTGGCCGATGTTGTGCACGCTGGCGCCGGCAAGCGGCCAGTGGCCCGGCAGCGCTTCCTGATGCAGGGCGAACACGTGCACCTCATGCGTGCGCGCCAGGCGCTCGATCAGCGCCAGCAAGGCGGGAATCACGCGCTGATCGCCGCTGCGATCCACCCCGCCGGGCACCACCAGCGCGAGTTTCACGGCTTGCTCCGGCAGCGCGCCGCGTGCACTTCGGCGTACGCGTCGGCCCACTGGCGTCCCAGCGCGGCGAACGACAACGCGGCGTCGAAATGAGCGCGAACCTGCGCCGGCGACAGCGGGCTCGCCGCGGCATCGACCAGCGCCTCGCCCAACCGCGCCGCATCGCCGCAGGGCCACAGATGGCCGACGCGGCCGCCGCCGGTCAACACGCGGAACGAGGGAATGTCGGTGACCACCGGCAGCAAGCCGCAGGCGAGCGCTTCGAGCACGGCATAGCCACAGCTTTCGCCGCGGCTGCCGGCCACGAACAGATCCGCCGCGCGCATCAATGACTGCACGTGCGCGTGCGCCACCCTGCCCAGCAGATGCACGCGGCCGGCGAGCCGTGGATCGCGTTCGATGCGCTGCTGCACGGCGCCGAGCAGGGGCGCGCTGCCGAACGCGCACCATAGCTGCAGGCCGGGCAGGCGCGAGCTGGCCTGCGCCACGCCGTCGAGCACGCTCAGCGGATCCTTGCCCTCGTTCAGATGGCCGACCCACAGCACGCAGGGGTCGCCGTACAGCCCGGTGTCGGCGCGGGCGTACCCGCGATTTGCCGGCGTGAAGCGCGTGCTGGATTCCGGTATGGCGAACACGCGCGGTGGCGACCCGAGCAGGCCGTGGCGGAGGAACGGCCGCGCCAGCTCGGCGGCCGTGAAGGCGACCCCGGCGATGGCCGCATACCGGCGCCGCCACGGTCGGCGACGCCACCAGCGTGGCGGGCGATCGGCGTGGTCCTGCATGATGATCGGCAGCTGCGGCAGGCGCTGCGCGACGGCGAACGCGTCGCCGATGAAGCCCAGGCCGTGCCCGTGCATCACGTCGGGCCCGATGTCCGCGAGCGCGCCGGCGATGCGGCGCCCGCGGCGCGCCGGCGTGTCCGCGGCGCCGACGGCGACGAAGTGGTAGTCGATGCCGTTGCGCGTGATCAGGTCGTCGCGCGCGGCCGCCTGCACCACCGACACCCGGCTTCCGCCGCTGGTTGCCGCCTCGGCGACATCGACCAGCGAGTGCCACTGCTCCAGCAAGTCGGTGTGCGCCAGCTCCTTCGGCGCCGGCAGGAAATTGACCTGCGCGACGTGCAGCGCCGGCATCGCTAGAGGCCCGAAACCTGCGGCATGCGCAGGCGCACCAGCCGGTTGGCCAGTTCCAGTTCCCACGGCCGGTCGTACTTGCCGAAGTGATAGCGCCAGCTGGCGATCGCGCTCAGGCTGCGCTTGGCCCAGGGCGGCGAACGCAGGTCCTGCACGGTGGGATAGCGGCAGCGCAGCACGGTGACGAAATCATGGATGCGCCGGCGCAGCTTGTCGTCGAGCCAGGGCGCGTCGGCGTGGCAGGTGTAGTCGACCCAGCGCGGCTGCGCCCATTCCTCCGGCGTCGTCGGAAACACCACCGGCTCGCCATGGAGATCGAACAGCGGCGTCCCCGGCCGCTTCGCGCGGTCCTTCTCGTGCCGGCTGTTTTCCGGCAGCGGCGTGTAGACGTAGATGACGATCTCGGACTGCGGGTTCACCCGCTTCAGCGCGCGGATGAAGTCGAAGGTGCGCTCGGTTTCCTCCTCGGTGTCGTGCGGCGGCGCGACCATGAAGGACAGCTCGGGAATCACGCCGTGCCGCCGGCACAGCTCGACCACCGCCATGGTCTGGTCCGGCCGCGTGCCCTTGCGGATTTCCTTGAGCATCTGCCCGTTGGGCGACTCCGCGCCGATGTACGCCATGCGCAGGCGGCTCTTGCGCACCAGCTTCCACGCGCTCTCCGACAGGTTGAGCAGCGCGTCCGAGCGGGCGAAGCACCACCACGGCATCTCGAACCGCGCCATCACTTCGAGCAGCGGGATCATGTCCTTTTCGCGATCGAAGAAATTGTTGTCGAAGTACTGCACCGAATCCGCGCCGAGCTCGTACTTGAAATAGTTGAGGTCGCGTTCCAGCCGCTCCGCCGCCGGCAGCACGGTGGTGCCGCCGAACATCGCGGCGACGCCGCAGAAGGTGCAGCGGAAGCGGCAGCCGATCGCCGCCTGGTGCGCCACGGTGCGGCGTCCGAGATACGTGCGCGCCAGGTAGCGCCGCGGATCGCCGAGCTTGTCGTAGGGCAGATCCAGCGCCACGCTGCCCAGCGTGAAACGGCGGTTCGGGTTGTGCACGGCCACGCCGCCGTGCTTCCACGACAATCCGCCGACCAGCGCCAGCTGCGCGTCGCCGGCACCGCGCCCCAGCGCGGCGACCAGCTCCGGCAGGGTTTCCTCGGCTTGTCCGCGCACCGCGTAGTCGACGTACGGCGCAGCCAGCACCGCCTCCGGATTGAGCGTGGGAAAGTAGCCGCCCCACACGATCGGCACGGCCGGAAAGCGCGCGCGTATCGCGCTGGAAACGGCGATCGCCGGCGCCAGTTGCGGCCCGCCCATGACGCTGATGCCGACCGCGTCGAACGCGCGCTGCTCCATCGCGCGCAGGGCGTCGTCGACGAACTGGCGGTCGACGTTGCCGTCGATGATCTGGCTGGTGCTGCCGGTGCGCTCCAGCGCCGCGGACAGGTGCAGCAGCGACAGCGGAAACCGCGCGCTGCGGCGCGAGGTGATGGTCGGGTTGATCAGCAGGATGTGCGGCGCGTTCATCGCAGGGGCCTGAAGGAATCGATGGTCATGTTTCGCGCCGCAGCTGCAGCACCAGCGCGACGGGAACCTGCAGCGCCCGCTCGTCGAAGTGCGCGCCGGCGGGAATGTCGGCCGGGTCGAGCATCGGCTCCAGCACCCGCTGGATGCTCAGCCCGACGTCCGCGCAGGCGGCGTGCCAATCGCTGTAAAGATGCGCCGTGTGGCGTACCGCGTAATGCTTCTCGCCGGCCTTGAAGTCGCGCAGCCAGCCCAGCGCATGGCCGATCGGATGCACGTCGCTGCACAACAGCACGCCGCCGGGCCGGGTCGCGCGGCGCAGCTCGGCCAGCGCTGCGCGGAGGTCTTCGAGATGGCCGACGACCAGGCCGCAGATCGCGAGATCGGCCCAGCCGTCGGCTATCGGCAGCGCCGTCAGCGTGCCTTGCCGCAGTTCGACCTCGGCATTCGCCGCAGCCAGTTCCGTCCGCGCGCGCTCGAGCATTTCCGGCGAAAGATCCACGCCCGCCACGCGCGCCGCGCCGCGCTGCAAGGCATGCAGCATGTAGCGCCCGCTGCCGCAGCCGGCGTCGAGCACGGCCTGGCCGTGCAAGCTTTCCGGCAGCAGGCCGAGCATGGCGCGCTGCTCGGCCTGCATCAGCGGATTGTGCGCATGCGCGGGATAGCTCGACGCCCACAAGGCGTACGCCTCGGCCGGGGGCAGGATCGGCGGCCGGGCCATCATCCGCTCCGGGCCTGCCGGCCGAGATCGCGCTGGCTGCGGTCGGCAATGCATTCCAGGCCGGGCTCGAGCGCGACCAGCGCAGGCTCGGCCAGTGCCGCGGACAGCAGCTTTGGCCGGCCGTCCAGCAACACCGGCACGACGGGCGTGCCGGTGGCCGCAAACCAGTCGGCGAAATCGGGATCGGCAATCCGCGGCACGCCGTCGCGCACCACCGCGCGGATCTGGCTGCGTTCGATCTCCACCAGGCTGCGTGCTTCGCCGCCGCGGTCTTCGACGATCACCAGGTCGGCCGGCGCGCCCGGCGCCAGGCTGCCGCGCAGCGGCAACCGCAGGATGCGCGCGGCCTGCGCCGTGACCAGGCCCAGCAGTTGCGTCGAGCTGAGCTCGCCACGCTCGGCGGCGCCGCGCATCTCGTCCAGCAGGTCGCGCGCACCGCTGAGGCGCGAGTCGCTGCCCAGCGCGAGCCGGCCGGCGGCGCACAGGCGGCGCGGATCCAGCGAGCGCCCGAGCAGCGCGCGGTTGCTGCCCGGGCACCAGACCACCGACGCGCCGCTGGCGATCACGCGGTCGACGTCCTGCTCGCGCAGCCCTACGCCATGCACCAGCACGCTGTTCGCGGCCAGGCATCCGCGCCGGTCGAGTTCGGCCAGCTCGGCCTGTGCGACCGCGTCGGTACCTTCGGCCAGATGGATCAGCCATGGCCGCTCGGTGGGCGTGGCGGCAAAGCTCTGCTCCACCGGCGGCCCGTAACCGGGCCAGCCCAGCGCGTAGCTCCAGCCGAAATCGCGCAGCAGCGCGACCGGAAAACCGGTGGCGTCGAGCTCCGCGTGCCAGGGGTCGTGATGGGCCACGCAGGTCGCGCCGGCCAGCAGGTTCTTCAGCGCCCCGTGGCGCAGCCGCAGCGCCTTCGGCACCTGCAGCGCGGCGACGACGGCGGGCTCTTCGAAATGCGCCTGGAAGGCCTCGATCCATGCGTAGCTGTTCGCGAACGGCGCGCCGGTCTGCAGCGGCGGCACGGCGTTGCGATGCAGGTGCTCGTGCGCGTTGATCAGGCCGGGGAAGATCAGGTGGTCGCGCAGATCGACCCGGTAGGCGCGCGCCGCCAGCGACTCGCCGACCCGCCCGCCGCGAATTGGCAGCGGCGCTCGCGTGCGGCCCTCGGGCGAGATCGATACCGCACGGCACAAGGTGACGTCCATCGCTGCCTGCAGGATGTCCATGGCGTCAGCGCTTCAGCATCGCGATCAGGAAATGGTCGCCCATGTCGCGCAGCAGCGGCAGGCCGCCCAGCCGGTCGTCGAGGCGGCCGAGCCGCTCGCACCAGTGGCGGCGGCGCCGGTAATAGTCCACCAGGTACGGCGGCGGCATGAACAGGCTCAGCGCGCGATAGCTGTCCAGCGAAAAATGGTCGGCGAACGGGCGATGGAATTCGCGCGGCAGGTAGTAGCGTGTCCAGATCGTGTGGCGGTTCATGCCCACTGCGATCGCGCCGCGCGCCGCGCGCACGGCGGCGCGCCGGAATCGGCCGCGCAATGCGTAGTGGCCGAGCTCCCACGGGCAGATCCGGCCCATCACCGAAAACACCAGGCGGCCGCCCGGACGCAGCAGGCGCGCGCATTCGGCCGCCACGGCATGAAGGTCCGGCGCGCAGTTCAGCGGACCGAAGTTCGAATAGATCCCGTCGAACTCGCCCTCCAGCTGGTCGAGTTGCTGCACGCCCACGTGCATCGCCGTCACCCGCGACTGCAGGCCCGCGGCGACGGCGCGTGCACGCGTGCGCTCGACCATCCGCGGCGACCAGTCGGTGGCCACCACGCGAAAGCCGCGGCGCACGAATTCGATCGCGTCGATGCCGGTGCCGCAGCCGAGGTCGAGCAGCCGGCCGCCGGCCGGGATCGCGCCCTGCACAGCGTCCCACATCGCCAGGCGCATGCGCTGGATCAGCTCGTTGTTGCCGCGCGGGCCGTCGTAATCCGCCGCCACGCTGTCGAAGGCGTGCTGGGTGTCGAGCAGTTGCGCGTCGTCGAGCCGCGCCGTGCGCCGCGGCGGGCGAAGGCTCGTGACGGATGGCGCCGGGCGCGCGCTTTCCAGCTTGTGTGGCCCATTCATTTCATCATCTCCGTTCACCGGGCGGTGCTCCCTGGGGCCGGGGCGGCAGCATCCAGCCTTCGTTGGATCCGCTGCCTCTGCCTCGATTTTTCCGGCCTGTCCGGTGAGTGCCGGCGCGCGCCGCTTTGGTTGAATGGCGGCGGCGAGGGAGGCACGAGCGGCACGGCAACCGACCCTACTTCCGGCGCGCGGCGTTGCGGGCGATGGCCGCCGATGCGCCAAGGAACAGGCTCAGCAGTGCGCCGATGCCGTAGGTGAGCTCGGGGTTCGGGAACGCCTGGCGATCGGGCACGTAGACCGGCCACATCAGCGAGGTCTCATAGGTATAGGTGGGGCCGAGGCGATCGACGAGATCGCTTCGCTGTTGCTGCAGGCTGCGGACCTGCTCGTCCTTGTTCGCCAGCAGCAGGCTGGCCAGCACCGGGTTTGCCACATCCTTGCCGCTCCCGGACGTGGTGGCCTGCTGCAATCGTGCCCGGTCGGCCAGGGTGGTTTGCAGATCGGCCTCGACGCTGGCCAGCCGTTCACGCGCCGACTTCAGCGGCAGCACCTCCAGCCGCTGGTGCAGCGCATGCAGTTGCGCCGCGGTCGCCGCGGCGAACCGGCTGGCCTGCTGCGGGGAATAGGCGCGCACGTTCAGGCGGATCAGCGGGCCGGCGTACGGCAGCGGCTCGAGCTTCAGGCTTTTCCGGTAGAGCAGCGCTTCCGGCGATTTCGGCGAAAAGCCCATGCTCGCCATGACCTCGTTCTGGAACGCCACCAGCTGCAGCCGCTCGAGCACGCGCGCCAGCGGTTCGACCTTGGGATCCTGGCCCGACGGCACCTGGCCGACCTGCGCGATCTGGATCCAGGCGCTCGCTTCCCACTGGCGCTTCACCAGATGCGCGAAGGCATACGTGCAGGCCAGGGTCAGCACCGTCACGGCGGCAAACCATTTCCACTCGCGGGTGAAGATCCGCCAGAGATCGATCAGGTAGATTTCGTCTTGTTCCATGGTTGGGTGCTCACGGGCTGGAAGGCGGGGAAAGGACCTGCGAGGTGCCGGCCTGTGTTCTTCGGCTCGGCAGCCATGCGGCGAGAACCTGCATGACCAGGCACAGGCCGATGAAGCCGGCGTTGGTCCAGGTGAAGGCCTGCGGCGCGAACGGCGACATCACGCAGACGTAGGAAACGCGCAGGAAGATCAGCAGGGCGAACAGCGGCGCCGCGGGCTGCAAGCGCTGCACGCTCCACAGCAACATGCCGTACAGCGCGCACATCGCGGCCACCGCGCCGAACGGCCCCAGCGCCAGCAGGAACGGAAAGAACTCCGTGCCCACGTTGATGGTGGACGCGTCGAGCGGAATATCCGTGCCGGCCGTGGCGACCGAGCCGCTCATCGGCACCAGCTGGTGGATGAGGAAGCTGCTGTTGAGGTAGTCCTTGGCGAGCATCGCGCTGAAGTTGTACGGGCCGGCGCTGCCGTACAGCAGCAACCACTTGATGCCTTGCGGCGCGGCGCGGTACATGGCGCTGAACGGCAGCGTGATGTGATCGAGCGGACCGGAGCGCAGCATGCCGAGGATCGAGAAGATGCTGATGCCTGCGAGCCCCAGCAGGCCGACGCTTTTCCACGGCAACGGCCGCGACTCGTCGCGCCGCAGCAGGATCACCAGCGCAAACGAGAACACGGTGGCGAACAGCCGGTTGCGATCGATCACCAGCACCGGGAACACGAAGCCGGTGACGATGAGCGCGATGCGCAGCCGCCGGCTTCTGGCACAGAGCAGGCCGATCGGCGGGAGCGCCCAGCACATGTCGGAAACGTGCCGCACATGCTCGCGACCGCCCGCCATCGAGGCGTACGCCGAAGGCTTGTCCAACAGCGGTATCGGGAACAGCGTGAGGTCGAGCAGGCAGAACAACGCGACCGCGCCGGCGAACGCCAGCGCGACGAAGGCTTCGCGGCTGCCTGCATAGTGGCGTGCGCGGAAGCGCGCGGGCGGCGGAATGCGCACGCCGGCCTGCACGTCGAACAGCATGATCGCCGCCGCCATCACCGCGAGCAGCAGCAAGCCCGGCAGGTAGTCGACCGGCAGGTCATAGGTGAGCAGCGTGAGCCCGCAGGCGAGCAGGATCGGCAGCGCCAGCCAGCTGGAGGGAAGCCGCAGCAAGGCCTTCATGGCGCGCCGCCGTGGGGATGCGTGGTGGCGGGCCGCGCCTTCGACACGGCCAGCAGCCACAGGTACGCCGCCAGGTGCAGCAGCAGCGGGCACAGCCGCCGCTGCAGGAACGAGATCTTGGCGCCGATGTAGTGCGCCTGCGCGCGCAACAGCGTGCGGTAAGGCTCGCCGAACAGGCCTGCGCGGCGCAGCGCGACGTGCCGCGATTCGTCCAGGTTGACCACCCGCGTCGCGGCATGCCGCGTCTTGCTGAGGTTGCCGCCGTGCAGGCGGTAGGCGCAGACGCCGACATCGATGAAGCCGAGCGCGTCGCTGGCGGCCAGCCGCAGGAACAGGTCCCAGTCTTCGATGCGCAGGCCTTCGCTCCAGCGGTCGACGGTATCCAGCGCGCTCTTGCGGATCAGCGCCACCGGTCCGCCGATCGCCCACTGGCTGATGATGGCGCGGCGGATGCCGTCGTCGGAGCGGTACAGCTCCTTGTTCGCGCCGTGCAGCCCGCACATGCCGCTGTCATGCAGCTTGTTGCCGTCCTGGTCGACCACCACGGAATCGCCGATCACCACCCCTTTGCACGGATGCGCCAGCAGGTAGCGGACCTGCGCGCCGAGGCCGCCCGGCAGCAGGTAGTCGTCGCTGGCGCCGGGGCGCAGGAACTCGCCGTTCGCGCGCGCCACCAGCTCGTTCAGGGTCGCCGCGATGCCGCGGTTTTCCCGCCGCACGTACTCGATCGGCAGATCCATGCAGTGCGTCGCCACCCAGTCGGCGATCCGCTCGCCGGTGGCGTCGGTGGAGCCGTCGTCGATGATGATCAGCTCCTTGGCCGGATACGGATCCTCCAGCACGCTGTCCAGGCAGCGCTGCACGAAACGCTCGTGGTTGAACGCGGGGATCAGCACCGAGACCAGCGGGCTCGCGTCGTCGCTCATCGTCACAAGTCCTCCAGATAGCGCCGGGCGACCAGCACGGTGAAGACCAGGTACAGCGCGTAATTGACCGCGAACGCGTACATCGCGCCGACCAGGCCGAAGTGCGCGGTGAACACCCAGACCAGCGCGAGATAGCTGGCCGCGAAGACGCATTCGGACAGCACGAACAGCCGCGTCATGGCCTTGGCCAGCATGAGGTAGGACAGGATGAAGGAGGCGATCTTGATCACGTCGCCCACCAGCTGCGGTCCGTACAGGGCATTGGCCGAGGCGAAGTCCGGCGTGAACAGCAGCCGCGTCAGCCAGCCCCTGCACGCGTAGACGCCAGCCGCCGCCGCCACCACCGCGGGCAGCAGGTAGCGATACGCATGACGCAGTTCCTGCAGCAGCGCTGCGCGGCCGTGGGTCGAGGCCAGCCGGGGCAGGTAATGGATGTTGATCGCCGTGGTGAGGAACAGCAGGTAGGCGTCGGACACCTTGCTCACCGCCTGCCAGTAGCCGACCTGTTCCCAGCCGAACTGCAGCGCGAGGCGATCGCGCACCGCGATGTTCACCAGCGGAGGCAGCAGCGCCGAGCTGATCGTCATCACCGAGAACATCGCCAGCCGCCGCGTCATCTCGCGGTCGTAGCGCAGACGAAGCATGCTGCGGTGGAAGTACGAGCTGCGCCACCACGCCGGCAGGCCGACCGCCAGCCACGCCAGCTGGCTCAGCACCAGCGCCAGCAGCGCGCCGTACAGGTGCAGCGAGCGCGCCAGCCACACCATCATCGCGATGCCGATCACCGAGCCGGTCACCTGGACGAAGGCCAGCCGGCGCACGTCCATGAAACCGTTGATCACGGCGAGGATGTAGTTGACCAGCGCAATGCCGAGCTGGGCGATGGCGAGCACGCGGATCAGGCCGGCGTACTGCGCGTCATCCAGCAACCACAGCGCGAGCTGCGGGCTGAACAGAAGGGCGACGAAGCCCATCAGGCAGGAGGCGCAGAGCGCGTAGCAGAGCGCGGCCGAGAGCAGGCGCGACAATCGCCCGGGATCATCGCGGTACTCCGCGACGTACTTCACGATCGCCGCGCTGATGCCGCCGCCGGCCAGCACCGCCAGCAGCGACATCAGGCTCATGAACTGGCCGAGCTTGCCCACGCCCTCGGGGCCGGCGAACCAGGCCACCAGCTTGATCGCGACCAGGCCGGCAAGCAGTCGTGCCGCGGTGCCGAGGCTGGTGTAGAAGCCGGTGCGCACGATGTTCATGGCGGGTACGCGAACGACTGGCAGGCGGCGATCACGCGATCCACCGCATCATCGTCCAGCGTCGGGCCCATCGGCAGGCTCAGCACCTCGTCGTGCAGCCGTTCCGTCAGCGGCAGATGGAGGTGACGCAGGGATGCATACGCCGGTTGCCGGTGCGGCGGCACCGGGTAATGCACCTGGGTCTGGATGCCCTGCGCTTGCAGATGCTTCTGCAAGGCATCGCGCTGCGCGCAACGCACCACGAACAGGTGCCAGGCGTGCCGCTCTTCCTGCGCCACCTGCGGCAGGCGGATCTGCGGATGGCGGATGCCCTCGCGATAGCGGCGCGCCACGCGGCGGCGCCAGGCGACGTCGTCATCGAGATACTTCAGCTTCACCCGCAGCAGCGCGGCCTGCATTTCGTCGAGCCGCGAATTGAGGCCCTGGCAGAGATGGTGGTACTTCACCTCGGAGCCGTAGTTGCGCAGCGCGGCGATACGCTGCGCCAGCGCGTCGTCGCCGGTCACCACGGCGCCGCCGTCGCCCAGCGCACCGAGGTTCTTGGTCGGGAAGAAGCTGAAGGCCGCCGCGTCGCCGAACGCTCCGGCGCTGCGGCCTTCGCGCGTCGCGCCGTGCGCCTGCGCGGCATCCTCGATCAACAACAGGCCGTGCCGTCGGGCCAGCGCGGTGAGCGCGGGCATGTCCGCCAGCTGGCCGTACAGATGCACCGCCATGATCGCCCGCGTACGTGGCCCGATCGCCGCTTCGACGCAGGCTGGATCGAGATTGAAGCTGGCCGCGTCCGGCTCCACCGGCACCGGCACCAGCCGGTTTTCGGTGATCGCCAGGAAGCTGGCGATGAAGGTATTGCCGGGCACGATGACCTCGTCGCCTTCCGCGATGGCGCCGAGCTCCCTGTAGCCGCGCAGGATCAGCGACAGCGCGTCCAGCCCGTTGCCCACGCCCACGGCATGGCGCACGCCGCAGTACGCGGCGAACTCGTGTTCGAAGGCGGCCAGCTCCTCGCCGAGCACGTACCAGCCCGAATCGATGACGCGCGCGGCGGCGGCTTTCAGCGCGTCGGCATGGCGCGCGTTGACCTCGCGCAGGCTCAGGAACGGCACGTCCGCCGGAACGGCTTCCCTCGGCGCGGCACTCATGGCAGCGGCCACTCGTAGGTGTCGTGCACGACCGCGCGGGCGCCGAAGTATTCCTTCTGCGCGACCAGCCCGCCGTTGAGTACGCGGCCCTGCTGCTCGGTCGATACGCCGAAGCTGAAATGGCGCCGGCTGGCGTAGGTGTGCTCGATCAGCTGGGCGAGCAGCAGGCTGAGCGCGTCCAGCCGCCGACCTTCCTCCGAGGCGGCGAGATACTGCGTATGCACGACCTGGCCGAAGTCGTAGACCAGCACGCCGGCCAGCAGGATGCCGTCGCGGCGCGCTTCGTGCAGCACGATGTGCTCGGGGAAACGCGACTGCAGCAGGCGCATCTCCGCCACGCTGTGCGTGGGCACGGCCGCGTGCCTGCGCAGCACCTCGGACAGCAACCGATGGAAACCTTCCAGGTCGGTGCCGATCTGCACATCGATGCCTGCCCGCTTCGCCCGGCTGACGGCACGCCGGCGCGCCGGCGTGAAGCGGAAGGCTTCCTGCAGCGCGATGACCGAGGAAAGATCGCGCCGGCCCAGGCGCGCCCCCAGGCGATGCAGCGCATACAGGTCCTCTTCCGCGGGGTAGCCGTGAAACACGTGCGGCACCGCCTTGTAGACGACGCGCTCCACGCCCTGCGCGCGGTAGTGGCCGCCGATCTGCTCGAACAACGCCAGCGTCGACTCGGCGCGCAAGTCCGCGCTGCTGATGAGGCCGGCATAGGTGAGGCCGCCGTGGCTGGTCACCGTGCGGTCCTGGATGCTCGCCGGAAACACCGCCACGAATTCGCCGCCGCGCTCGACCACCAGCGAGCGGTCGACGAAGCGGTCGGCGTGGTAATCCATGTAGCCGCGCCGATGCAGCAGGTTGCCGTTGCGCGAGCGGCCGACCAGCGCATCCCAGGCGGCCGCATCGGCCGCGACGTAGGGCCTAAGCGCGAGCATGTGCATCACGCCCGAGGCGGCTGCAGTCGGCCTCGGCGACGCCGAATCCGTCCAGCCCCATGTCGTTGCCGTTGTAGAACATCAGCAGCTTGTCGCGCTGGCGGATCAGCGCGGGGTAGCAGATCACCAGCGAATCCCAGCCGTCGGTGGACAGCGTCATGCCCAGCGCCTCGTCGTGGCGCTCCCAGCGGATGCCATCGTCGCTGTACGCCACGCCCGGGAAGTATTCGCGGCCGCGATTGCCGCGCGTGAAATACATGACGTACCTGCCGCCGAAGCGGTATACGCGGGGGCGGCCGATCCGGTACTCGCTGCCGCGCGGCAGCAGGCATACGTGGTCATCGCGGGGTATCGCGGCGAGATCGTCCGTCTCCGCATAGCGGATGTGGTAGCGCGGATACGGCTGGCCGCCGATGCTTTCCCAGTCGTCGCCGACGGCGTACCACAGGCGCCAGCGGCCGTTCTCGTGGATGGCCGAATGCACGGCGGCGATCGTGCTGCGGCCGGGCGCGCGGTCCAGGACCGGCGTTTCCTGCACGCGCTCGAAGTGCTCGCCGCCATCGCTGGAAACGGCCAGCCCGGTGAACGCGAGAAACTTGGCCTTGGCCACACGCTGGAAGCCGACGTAGAAAAGATGCAGCCCACCCGGCGCGGCGACCACGTCGCCCAGGATCACGCCGTTGTCGTCGAAGCAGCCGCCGCGCCCGATGTCGAGCGCCGGCTCGGTGCTGACGCGCACGATGGAGGTCGGATCGTCCGCGCGCACGTCGACGTAGCCGATGCGGCTGACGCCGTCGGCATCGCGAAAGCCCGCATAGATGCGCAGCGTGTCGTCATCGAGGCGCCACGGCGTCGGTGTCAGTGCCGAGTGCAGCATCCATTCGCCCACGCCATGGCGCGCGGTCTCGAACACCAGTCCCTTCTTGGTCCACTCGAACATGCGCCCTCAAAGCCTCACGTCGAGGCTGGATTTGCCGGGCACCGCCTTGGCCGGCGAGCCGACGTAGATCCGGCCCGGCTCGGTATCGCGCGTGACCAGCGCGCCCGCGCCGATCACGTTGTCCGGCGCGACCTTAACGTGGTCGTTGAAGGTGGAGTTAACGCCGATGAAGCTGCTTTCGCCGATTTCGCAGTAGCCCGAAATCACCGCGTGCGAGGCGACGAACACGTTGTCGTGCACCACCGTGCGGTGGCCGACGTGGTTGCCGCTCCACAGGATGCAGTTGTTGCCGATGCGCACGAACGGCTGGATGACGTTGCCTTCGAAGATGAAGCTGTTCTCGCCCACCTCGGCGTTGCGCCAGACGAAGGCGCGCGTGCTGACGTAGCTGGCGCAGCGGTAGCCCTTGCGCCTGGCGTCCTGGTACAGGCGCGTGCGCAGCCGGTTGAGCTGGCTGGCCGGCACGGCGACGAAGACGTCGACGTCGCCCGGCGGGTAATCCGCCTCGATCGTCTCCCACGCCACCACCGGACGGTCGGCCAGCAGCGGCTGCGCGAGATAGTCGCGCTCGACGCTGAAGGCGACCACCTCGCGCCCGCCGTCGTGCTCGAAATATTCGCAGGCGATCTGCGCGAATTCACCCGCGCCGACGAGGACTAGCGGGCGAGGCATGCGGCCATGTCCTGCGGGTACATCGTCCCGCTGACCTCGCGCAGGAAATCGGCGTAGTCGGTGATGTAGTCGTTCGGGTCGTACAGCTGGTCGGCCAGCACCATCAGCACGCAGTCCTCGCTGAAGTCGTACAGCTCGCGCCACACCATGCGGCCCAGCAGCAAACCCTGCGAAGGATCGTTGAGCACCACCGCCACCGGCCCCGTGCCGTCGTCCAGCAGGAAGGTGACCGAGCCGCGCACCGTCACCGCGAGCTGGTTGAGCCGCCGGTGCGCATGCTTGCCGCGATGCACGCCGCGCTCCGTGGCGTACAGGTAATACACGCGACGGATCTCGAACGGCACGTTCCGTTCCTGCTCCAGCGCGACGAGCATGCCGCGGTCGTCACCATGCTTCTGCAACTGGATTCGTTCGATTTCCATGTTCGAGGCCAGGCTGTGATTTCGAGGACGACTCACCTGCCAGTTGAGTGCCGCGTGGCTGGCGAAAGGTTGCGTCGATCCCGACCTGCCGGCGACGGGTACGCCTGCGCAACCTTTCGTCGCGCCACCGGCACTCATGCAGGCCGGTTCATGGCACACGCTGCCTGGCCGGCGGCGATGCCGCCCGCGGACGGGCATGGATTCACTCGACGACGCTAAGCGCAAGGGCATCGCCAGTTATGGAATGGGAGAACGGGAATTCATCGGAAGCCGGCGACGCAGGCCTCTCCGATACCGGCGGCGACTCGTGCGACTTCGCCGGTCGCGCCGGACAGGAAACTCCACCACGACATCCCGCAAAGCAGGTGTTGCTGCACTGGCTCACCGCGCTCTGCCTGCTGCTGGCCGCGGCCTCGATCCTGGCCCGCGACCAGGTCGCCGGACGCGCGCTGCGCATGTGGCTGCTTGAAGGCCATCGCCATGTCGGCCTGTGCGTGCTCGCGCTGTTCTTCGCCCGCGCGGCGCTGCGTTTCCGATCGGGCCGACGGACGTCCGCCCATCGCCCGCCCTGGCTGCTGCGCTGGCTGGCGGCACTGAACCACCTGGCGCTTTACGCGCTGCTGCTGGCGCAGCCGCTGCTCGGCTGGGCGCTCAGCGACGCGCAGGGCAAAACCGTGCATCTGTTCGGTGCCAGCCTGCCTGCGCTGGTCGCCCCCGACGAGGACCTCGCCGACGCCTTGCAGGCATGGCACCAGCTGGCTGCCTGGCTATTGCTGGGCTTGATCCTGCTGCACGTCGGCGCCGCGCTCTGGCATCACTTCGTCCTGCGCGACGGCGTGTTGCAAAGGATGTTGCCGGCGCCTCGCCGCTGAACCCGACGCTCTTCCCCTCATCCCGTCGCTGTCCCGACCAGGAGACTCCATGCCGCCTTTTTCGCTGCGATGCGCCGGACGTCGTTCCGGCTTCCTGAGCTTCTGCTGCAGTTTCGCGGTGCTGCTGCTATGCGTCAGCACCGCCGCCGATGCGATTCCGGTCTACGCCCGCCAGACCGGTTCCGCCTGCGCCGACTGCCATGCCGGCGCCTATGGCGGCGGCGGCAACGGACCGAACCTCACGCCATACGGCATGCGCTTCAAGTTGAACGGCTACACCGACACCGACGGCAGCGGTTTCAAGCTTCCGCTGGCCGGCCAGCTGGTCGAAACGCATACCGTGCCGGCGCGCGGCGACAGCAGCACGAACCTCGCCGAGGCCGAGCTCTATCTGGCCGGCCGCCTGACCGACCAGGTCGGCGGCTACGTCAAGGTCGAGGCCGACCATACCGGACCCGGCACGTACAACACGCGGCTCAGCGAACTCGACCTGCGCTTCGTCGCGAAGGAGCTCCGGCTCGGCGGCAAGGACCTGACGCTGGGCGTGAGCGTCAACAACAGCCCGGGCTTCGATGATCCGGTCGCCGTCCTGCCGGCCACCACCAACCTCGGGCCGCCCGGCGGGCAAGGTCCCACCGGCACCTTCCTCAACCTGTCCAGCGCCAACGCGCCGGCGCACCGGGTCATCGGCGCCACGGTCTACGGCGTGTACGACTCCGACTGGTATGGCGCCGTCGGCAGCTACAGCTCGCTGCCGACGTCCACGCAGGACCGTCTCGGTTATGCCCCCGGTGGCGATCCGGGCCGGATCGATGGCACCGGCTACGTCCGCTTCGCCTACATGAAGGATCTCAAGCGGCAGTTCTTCTCGGTGGGCGTAGTGGCCTTGACGACGCGCCGCCAGCTTCCGCGCGGCGGGCCGCCGGACCGGCTCACC
>Ga0157370_10002135_pt1 | contig 24145 bp, 16 predicted proteins | sample C35metaG_FD_113463 | JGI IMG/M metagenome (GOLD analysis project Ga0157370, IMG submission 113463) | Corn rhizosphere microbial communities from Kellogg Biological Station, Michigan, USA - C3-5 metaG | ecosystem: Host-associated > Plants > Roots > Rhizosphere > Soil | place: USA: Michigan...
AAATAATAATAGAAAGCAAACTATTGCTTTGGTAATATGAAATAATCTTGGGGTAATGTTTATTTTCATAATAATAGTTTTTTGCATGCTTGTCAGCATTTTTAACTAAAATTCATTCTCACTCGCATTGTTTTTAAATTCGACAAACATTTTGTGGTTAATAGTTTTCAAGTAGTAAAATTTTAATTTTTTGCCCATGAAAGGACAATAGTTTTTTTCGCCACGAATTGCACGAATTTCTCGAATTCAGCTTGTTTTCTTAATCTCTTTGAGATTAAAAATTTGTGCTAATTCGTGGCAAAAAAACTTAGAGACTTAGTCTCTCAGCAACTTAGAACCTTAAATTAAATCTTTTTCAATCCCTTTAATTCTTCAGTATTTCCCTCTTTGATGCTAATGGCAACGCCACCGCCCGGAGCTAAATATTGCTTCAATTTGCTTTTAGAGTTTACGATCACTTTGGTAACGGTATATTTTTGCGGGTTTACGTTCCAATTGGCATCTTTGGCATCGGCATAAATAGTGGCGATGAAATTTTTTCCGGCTGGTAAATACTCAAACGAAATGTTTGCTGTTCTTGCATTTTCATCTGTAATACCGCCAATAAACCACTCGTTTTTGCCTTTTGCTTTACGCGCAATGGTAATGTAATCTCCAGGTTCAGCTTCCAGAATATAACTGTTATCCCAATCTACAGCAACGTCTTTAATGAACTGAAAGGCATCTGGAAAACGTTCATAATTTCCCGGAATATCAGCTGCCATTTGCAACGGACTGTACATCGTAACGTAATAAGCCAATTGTTTTACCAAAGTAGTATTCACGCGCTGTGTACTTCCTGTTCCGTAATACGAAAGATCGGTCTGGAAAATTCCCGGAGTATAATCCATTGGGCCTCCCATTAAACGGGTAAATGGTAAAATTGTGGTGTGATCCGGTGCTAATCCTCCCATAGATTCAAACTCCGTTCCGCGAGCAGATTCCTGAGCAATCCAGTTTGGAAAAGTTCGGTGTAAACCAGTCGGGCGAACCGCTTCGTGGCTGTCAATCATAATTTTATAATCGGCGGCACGTTTGGCAACATTGATATAATGATTGACCATCCATTGCCCATCGTGATGTTCGCCACGCGGAATAATTTTACCCACATAACCTGTTTTTACAGCATCGTAACCGTTGTCATTCATAAACTGAAAAGCACGATTTAAACGGCGTTCGTAATTCGTTGCAGATCCTGAAGTTTCGTGGTGCATGATAATTTTTACACCTTTTGAAGCAGCATATTCATGAACCGCTTTTACATCAAAATCCGGATAGGCCGTTACATAATCAAAAACTTCTTCTTTCCAGTTGTTAATCCAGTCTTCCCAGCCAATGTTCCAGCCTTCGATAAGGATTGCATCAAAACCATTTTTAGAAGCAAAATCGATATATTCTTTCGCGCGTTCTGTTGTGGCTCCGTGTTTTCCGTTTGGAGTAAGTTTAGTGAAATCATCCGTTAGCTTTACGTTTGTTTCTTTTCCAAAAGCCCAGGTACTTTTTCCGGCAACAAAATATTCCCACCAAATCCCGATGTATTTTACCGGTTTAATCCACGAAACATCTTTGTAACTTGTTGGATCATTTAGGTTCAGGATTAATTTTGAAGCCAAAATATCGGTTGCTTTATCGCTTACTACAATGGTTCTCCAAGGCGATTGGGCATCAGTCTGCATATAACCTTTTGCTCCAACAGCATCTGGCGCCAAATGACTCATCATTTTGTTGTTTACAGCATCAACTTCAAGGTACATGGCGGGATAATTGATTAATCCTGCTTCGTGAATGTTGATGTATAAACCATCATCAGATTTCATCATAGACGGCGTTTGGACTGCTAATTCTTTTATTGGCCACTGCGAATTGATATCGATAGTCGCTTTTTTCATCAGCGAAGGAATCTCTGAAATTTTTGATGTTGTGTACGCATATTCGTTGGTATCATAATCTCCCGGAATCCAGAAAATTTTATGATTTCCAGCCAAATTAAATTGAGAACGTTCTTCTTTTATTACAAAATAATTCAGCTCATTTTGTTTTGGAAATTCATATCTAAATCCCAATCCGTCGTTGAACAAACGGAAACGAATGCGAATAAATCTATTGTTGTTTTTTGCTTGAGCTAATGTGACAACCAATTCATTGTAATGATTACGAATCGTTTTTTTTTCGCCTAAAACCGGATTCCAATTTTCATCAACAGAAGATTGTGCTGTATTTGTAATAGTAAAACCATCCAAAAACGAAGGCAGATTTTGAAGTTCTAAACCCAAAGAACTTGGTTTTAGAACTGCTTTTTGTTTATATGATAATTGGTAAGAAGGGATGCCGCCTTCTTTTAATTCAAATTTTAAAGAAAGATTTTTGTCCGGCGAAGTTATTTCTTGTGCCCGAAGCCAGAATGTACTAAGGCATACAAAAAATAAAAGCGCTGTTTTTTTGCTCAAACGAATTTGAAGCAATGATTTTTGGGATTGAAAATTCATGTTATTTAGGTTTTTGCAAATCTAGTTTTATTAGAAAATGCGTGTAATTAATTTTTCAATACTAAATATTGAAATGGCTGCAAAGTAATATCGGCACCAACCGTTACGGCTGCTCCGGTAAAAGCGTCTTTCCAGTTTCCTTTGAGAGAAGGCGGAACAAGATATTTTACGGCAGCATCGGTTATATTAGAAAGTACAAAAACTTTTTCGGTATCATTTGTCATAGTAAATGCGCTTACTGCATTGCTGCTGTAACCTGTAAAACTTCCTTTTTTGATGGCGCTGCTGGTGTTTCTAAAAGCAATGATTTTTTTGTATTCAGCAAGCATTTCTGTATCTGCAGTCGACCAGTCAATTGGTGTTTTTGCGAAATAGTTTATTCTTTGAGCATAGCCAATTTCCTGTCCGTTATAAATCATAGGAACCGATTTTAAATAAGCGGCAACAACAAAAGCGGCCAAAGATCCTTTTTTGCCTTTAAAAAGTTCCAGCGGAGTTCCGTCGCTAAGGTTTACGTCGTGATTGCTGGTATATCTTACGATTTTGTTTTCCGGACTGTAATTGGTTGCATATTCTGCTGCATTAGAATCCTGAATGGTAGTGGCAGATAGGTTTTCTTTGAAAAGTTTTTCTAAAGTGCTGAAAAAATTGAATCCAAAAGTATAATCAAAACCAGCCTCAAAATGATTTACTCTTGTACCTTCTGCAAGCATTAATATGTTTTGGTTTTTCTTGATTTTTCTCAATTTCGTAATAGCATCTGACCAAAAAGTCTTCGGCACAAAATCGGCATAATCGCATCTAAAACCATCAATATTTGCGTTGTAAACCCAGTATGACATGGCATCGATCATGGCGTTTCTCATTTCAGTATTACCAAAATCTAATTGTGCTACGTCGTTGTAATTTGTTCCCGGCGGAATTATAATTTTTCCATCGGCATCTTTTTGATACCAATTTGGATGTTCTGTAATCCAAGCATTATCCCACGAAGTATGATTGGCAACCCAGTCTAAAACCACGGCCATATTTTTTTTGTGCGCTTCTTCGACTAAAGTCTGAAGATCCTGTAAAGTTCCAAAATCAGGATTTACGGCTTTATAATCTTTTACCGCATAAGGCGATCCTAATTCTCCCGAAGCTTTTAGTTTTCCAACAGGGTAAACCGGCATCAGGTAAATAACATTTGCACCCAATTCCTGAATTTGAGACAGTCTTTCCTGAACTCCTTTTAAAGTTCCGGCCTGGCTAAAAGCACGAATGTTTACCTGATAAATGATGGCATCTTCTTTCTTTGGCATTTTGTCGAAAGAGGTACCATATTGTGTATACGGAGAGTCTGGTGTTTTGGCATCGTCGTCAGAAGAACTGCAGGAAATAAAGGCTAAGGCCAGCAGCAATGTATAAACGATTTTTATATTTGATTTCATGTTTTTTTGATTTTTTAAATAATTCCAGAGTTTAAGATAGCCTGCCTTTCGCTCAAAAAAGGCAGGTATCACTCAAACTAATCTAGCTTTATTACAATGTTAGATTATTTTTTAATTATCGTACAAGTTGCTGTTTTTGGGTAACCATTACTTACCGGATCTGTTTCATCAATTTGGAAAGTTACTTCATAAATACCCGCTTCAGGAATATCATAAGCTCCTCCGTTATCTAAATTGATTGTATTTGTTGAGGCATCTGCAGGACCGTAGTTAATTGTCCAGCTGTTGTTTAACCTGAATTTTAAGGCTCCCGGAACTAAGCTGGCCGTAACTTTCCATGTTTTGGTTTTATGATCGTAGCTCATAGGAGTGCTGTTATCCCAGCCTCCTGCTTGAGAAGTTCCAACAATTCCCCATGCATAAGGAGTAGAAGTCCATTTTAAAGTATTTATATTAACTTTTATTTGATACGATCCTGCTCCCGGAAGTGTAAAATTAGTATCACTCATATTTTTCAGGTCACTGTTACTTGCCCCTGCACCGTAGAATTGCACCCAATTTCTTTCTTTATTAAATTTAAAAATTGGATCTGCTCCTGCAGGAAGTGTCATATAACCTTGAAATACTCCCAGTTGAATCTCTTTTAATGCAGCAGCTGTTCCTACATCCCATGCTCCCTGATAGCTTCCCGGCATATACATTTCGCCAAAAACAACCGTTTTTAGGTAAGGCGTCACATTTATGGTAATAGGAGCAGAGTACACTTTATGGTCCATAGTGGCTTCTACACGAAGTACCAATTGCCCCGAAACATCTGTTTTAAGTCCTAAGTCCGTAGCTATTTTATTTAATTCTGCTCCAGTAAATGATTGGCTTAAAACGTCTTCTCCAACTACAATTCGTTTGGCTTTTTGCCAGGCTTCGCTTCCTTTAATATCTGTAGTTAAATCCAATTGTATGGCATAAGTAACCGGCGCCGCAATTGGAAACGTAACTTTGGGCCATGATACTAATAAAGCGGCTTGATCTGCCGTATCTTCTTTAAGGACTATTGCAGTCGATGAAACTTCAATTGCAGACGGAAAACTTACTGATTTCAGCGTCGTTGGTACGGCTTCACTTTCGCAGGAAGCGGCTAAAAAAAGCAAGCCTCCAAGTAAGCATAATTTATTGATATATTTTTTCATGATCGTTTTGTTTTTAGTAACCTGGGTTTTGTTTAAGTCCACGATTAGCATCTAAAGCAGATGTTGGAATTGGGAACAATTTTCGGTAAGCAGGAGATGCAGGTCTGAATTCGTTTGCTAATAAAAATTTATCAAAACGGATCATGTCTTGTCTTCTGTGACCTTCCCAGTTTAATTCGAATCCTCTTTCGTTGTAAATATCATCAAGGGTTGGGTTTGCATCCAGCGCACTTAATCCGGCACGCATTCTGATTTGATCTACAAATGGTTTTGCAGCAGCAGGATTTCCTAAACGAGCCTGGCATTCTGCCATCATCAAAATAACATCGGCATATCTAAAAATAGGAAAGTCATTCGATGCACCGCCGCCGCTTTTTGCTCCTGCAGGATAAAATTTAACATTACGAACTCCCGCCTGAGGAGCAGCTCCAGGATTGTCTAAAGAAGCAACATCCAGTGTATAGTTGAATCCGCCAGCTTGTTCTCCAACTAAAAACTGTCTTCTTCTAATATCATTTGTTGCATATTTTAAGAAGAAATCTTTAGGAACAATAGTTCCGTTCCAGCCTGAAAATCCAAATAAAGCAGTACCATGCGGACCGTATACGCTGCGAATAGCGTAAATGTTACGAGAAACAACATCAAGGGTTGCGTAAATTGGTAAAATAGTTTCATCATCCGGAAGTACATCTCCAAATAACTCATAATATTTGTTTTTTAAAGGACTTGCATCGTTATCCTCACCAGAATGCAGAGAAAAACCGCCTTCGCTGACTTTGTTACAAGCCGCCAAACATTCTGTCCATTTTGCTTCTCCGGTATAAACCTGAGCATTTAAATACACTTTTGCCAGTAAAGTATAACCAGCCCATTTGTTGAATCTTCCGTAAAAGTTTCCTCCTTTGGTTACAGAAAGTAATTCTACGTTTTCTGTTAATTCTTTAACGATGAAGTCAAAAACTTCCTTACGGCTTGACTGTGGAATTTTATCAACTGTAATATTGTTATTGGTGAAAAAAGGAACATTGCCAAAATCATCAATTAATAAATAATAAAAGAAAGCACGCAGTACTTTTGCCTCGGAAATTTTTGAAGGATCGGCACTTGATTTTTCTAATAATTCAACGGCTAAATTGGCATTGAAAACAGATTTGTATAACCAGTTCCAGGTATTGTTGATAATGAATTCAGAAGGAAGCCATTCGTGTTTGTGCAAACGGGCAAAATCCTGCTGCCAATTACCGTCATTTCTATGCGGAATTACCTGCTCATCTGATGACATACAGTTCATGTCGTACCAGCCGTTATCTGCTCCTGCATAACCTACGCCGGGTACATTTTTGCGTTCAAAATCACCGGGAATTTCGGCATAAACACTTGCCAGAGCAATATTGGCTCCTTCTGGAGTTCCATAAAAACTGTCGGGCTGATATTTGTCGTATATGTTTTCGTTGATGTCTGTACAGCTGAAAAGTGTTAGGAAACATACGCTTCCTGCTGCTACTATATTTTTAATTTTCATTTCTTTTACTATTTAAATTTTACAGTCAAACCAAATGCAACACTTCTGGTACGAGGATAAATTCCTTTATCGCCGCCAAAATTATCATTAGGATCACCACTTCCGCTTATATTCAATTCCGGGTCAACACCAGTATAGTCTGTAATCAGCAGTAAATTATTTCCTGTAAGTGAAAGGCGTATAGAGTCTACATATTTATCTGTAAAGCGGAAAGTATATCCTGCTGTAACGTTTTCTAAACGAATAAATGAGCCATCTTCAAGCCATGCATCAGATCCGTATGGAGAAGAAAAAATTCCTTTGTCAACAGCACTCACTAATACATTTGAACTACCTGTATTTTCCAGCATACTCAATCTTTGGTATAGATTGTTGTAGATTTTATTTCCTCCAGAACCTCTCCACAACATAGAAGCATCAAAGTTTTTATATCTGTACGATGGGTTAAATGCAAAAGTATAAGTTGGCAGTGCCGAACCCGCATAACGTCGGTCTGCACTTGTAGCACCCTGATCAATTTTACCATCTCCATCACGATCTTTTACCGTTTCTACACCATTATCGTTTGTACCGGTGCTTTCCAGAATATAAAAAGAGCCAATTGGTTTTCCCTGCACTAATAATGAATTTGGTGCTCCCCAGTTTACATAGTTTGTATTTAAAGGAATTCCGTTAATGCTCCCGCTTAAATTAAGGACTTCATTTTTCATAAAAGAAACATTTCCTGCTAATGTCAGCGTGCTGTTATTAGTTTTAATAACATCATAAGCAAGTGCTGCTTCTAAACCTTTGTTTGAAATACTTCCAACATTGGCTTTGATTTTATTATATGGATAAGGAGGCTGAGGTACCGTATAATCAAATAGAAGATTATCTGTTCTCGAATCGTAAACATCTACACTACCTCTTAATCGGTTATCTAAAAGAGCAAAATCAAGACCGATGTTGGTTTGTTTTTTAGTTTCCCATTTCAAATCGGCATTGGCGTTTTGAGCAATGGTAAAGTTGGTAATGATTGATCCTCCAAAATAAATATTTCCGGCGCTGTCAACTAATGGCAGTGAAGTCTGCGGATAAAGTCCCTGCTGATTTCCGGTTTCACCATAACCTACACGTAATTTTAACTCACTAAATAAGTTTTGATTAGCCATAAACGGCTCTTTGTTGATTTGCCAAGCCACAGATGCTGAAGGGAAATTTCCCCATTTGTTATTGGCCCCAAATACAGATGAACCGTCTCGTCTCATACTGGCTGTAAGTAAATAACGGTCTAGTAAAGAATAGTTTAATCTTCCTAAATAGGAAACTAAAGTTCTGTCGTTTTTATACGATCTGATATCGCCGGCTCTTACCTTAGACAGATCTCCAAACTGAAGTGCGTTGTAAGTTGCTTCATCACTTATAAAACCTCTTGCCTGAGTATAGTTTCCCTGATAAGTCTGGCTTTGCCATTCGTATAAAGCCAAAGCATTAAAGCTGTGGATTCCTAACGTTTTTTTATAAGTAAGGCTAAGATTGGTTAATTTTTCGTTTTGTCTGTCATTTTTAATATTAGCAAAACCATGCTGTTCAATTGCATAAGCTTCTGTAGATTCTGCCGGCATATAATAACCTATTGTGCTATTGGTTTTTCTCCAGCTTCCAAACCAGTTTGCTGTAAAACCTTTGCCTAAATCTAAATCGGCCTTTAAACTCCCGAATAAATTATCATCCTGTCTTTCGTTTGTTACCGTTTGTGCGGCTGCATAAGGATTTAAGTAATGAAATACAGTTGGATCTGTAAAGTAAGCTCCGTCAGTATTATAAACAGGATCTGTTGGTCTTGCCAATAATGCATTGGTAATAAGGTTTGATGTATAAGCCACCGTCCCTATACTGCCAATACTGCTTGTTATATTGTTTACTCCTGTATTTAAATTAAAAGTTAGTTTTAATTTGTCGTCAAGAGCTAATTGAGTTGCCTGAATACGGCCAATATATTTTTGATTGCTGGAATTAATTACCACTCCATCCTGCATAATAGCAGTGATAGAAGCCCTGTAATTAAATTTATCGGTTCCTCCTCCAAAAGATAAAGTATGAGTCTGCGTAATGCCGGTTTGAGTCAATAAGCCGTACCAATCTGTATTTGAACCGTGATTAGAAGATGCCGGAACGCCAACACTCTGAGCTGTTTCCCACCATTGGTTTGCATCTAGCATGTTTAATTTTTTTGGAATAAAATCAACAGATGTCGATCCTGTGTATTCTATGGTGCTTTTTCCGGCTTTGTTTTTCTTAGTTGTTACAATGATTACTCCGGGTGCTCCTCTAGAACCATAAACAGCCGTAGCCGAAGCATCTTTTAAAACATCTATATTTTCAATTTCGCTGGGCGGAACCTGATTCAATAAATCCATGTTTCCCTGAATTCCATCTACAACAACCAGCGGATCATTTCCTCCAATTAAAGAAGAAACACCGCGAATACGAACACTTGGTCCTGAACCAGGTTCGCTCCCAATTTGAGTAATATTAACACCGGCAGCTTTACCCGAAATTAATTGCAGAGGATTTACAATTGCTCCTTGATTCATGTCTTTTGCAGCAATAGAAGATACAGCTCCTGTTACATCTTTTTTTGCAGCAGTTCCGTAACCTACTACTACAATTTCCTGCAAATCTGTAGCGTCTGGAAAAAGCTGTACGTTTATTACTGTTTGATTAGCCGTTACTTTTTTCTCTTTATATCCAACAAAAGAAACAATAATTACAGCCTGAGCACTTTCTACGGTAAGTTTGTATTTTCCGTCAAAATCCGTAACTATTCCGTTTTTAGTTCCTTCTTCCAGAACCGAAGCTCCAGGCAGAGGCAAACCGTTTTCGTCTGTAATAATACCGGAAACCGTTTGTTTTTGAAATTGAACAGCCTGCGTTTTCAGCTCGGGTTTCTTAAGGATAATTTGTGTGTCTCTTATTTTGAATTCTGTCAGCGTTCCTTTAAAAATTTTGTCTAAAACAACATAAATCGGCTGGTCTTTTACAGAGATCGAAACGGTGCGGTCTAAGTCTATATCATTCAGTTTGTAAATAAACCTGAAATCAGTTTTTTGTTCAATGGTCTCAATAACCTTCTCGATTGTTGAATTGTTTAATTCAAGGGTAACTTTTGTTTTTTGGGCATAAGTATTCCCTCTAATATTAAACATGGCGACCAAAATAAGTAGTGTAGTTAGTTTCAATTTTAGGTCATTTTGGAATAATGAGTATAGGAACCCAATATTCTTAGATTTTTTTTTCATAATTTTGTTAATTGATTGTAGTTAATTCGTTATATTCAATCACTTAGTTAATCGGAAATTGTTCGCAGCTCTTTCCGATTTTTTTATTCCCGTAATTTTAGTTCATCATATTTTTTAATTGGTTTTAGTGGTTATTTAATTAGTATTTGATCGTTTTTTATCGTGTAATTAATGCCGTGAATGTCATTGAAGTAACTCATCACTTTATCAATAGATTCATCGCCAAAACTTGCATTGAATTTTTCGTTTGCCAGTTTTTCATTTTTGTTTACGATTGTAACATTATAGCGCCTTTCGAGCTTTGTAATAATATTTTTGAAAGTCATGTTTCTAAAAGTCAGTCCGCCATTTACCCATGAAGTATAGATGTCTGTAATGACTGCTTTGGTCGAAATTTTAGCATTTTCTTTATTGAAACTTCCTTTAAATCCGGGTTTTAAAATCGTGTTTTTTGCAGCATCAAATTCTGTTTTTGATTCATACATTCCAACAGATCCTTCAACCAAAACAACATCTGTAGAAGCATCTTCAGGATAGTTCGAAACATTAAAATGAGTTCCTAAAACACGTACATTCAATTCATCGGCATTTACTATAAAAGGATGTTTTTTGTCTTTTGATACATCAAAAAAAGCTTCTCCATCCAGAAAAACCTGTCTGTTTTCGCCAGCAATAAATTTTATAGGATATTTTAAAGTAGTTCCTGAGTTTAAGTGAACAAAGGTTCCGTCAGATAATTGAAGACGGAATTTTTTTCCGTACGGAATTTTAATTGTGTTGTAAACCAATTTCTCTGGATCAGAACTGTTTTCGTACACTATTTTATCGCCATTTTGATTTCCTACGATATTACCTTTTGCATCTTTTACCTGTGCTGAGGTATGTTCAGACAAAATTTGAGTTTCGCCATTTTCTAACTGAAGGACAATATCAGAACTTTTAAAATCGAATTCTTTTTCAACAGTTTGATGTGATGTGTTTTGTTTGTAGAAAAAGCCAATTCCAAGCAGCACTACTATTGAGGCCGCGATCGAAATGTATTTTCTAAAATTCGATTTTCTTGTCGGAAGTTCGATCACAGATTCTTCTTCTTTTGAAGCCGATAAGATATTCATGAAAATATCGTCTGCGGTTTTTTTATCCATTTTAGGCATTTCGTCAAGAAGATTTTGAATGTCTTCGACCGTTGGAAAATCGTCTGTAAGCTGATTTTTTTTATAATAAGCAATTACCTCGTTTGTTTCTTCGGGTGTACATTGGTTTAAAACAAACTTTTGTAAGAGGCTTTTTATTTCAGAATTTGAATTCATTACGAATTGTTTTTGGTGGGGTTTTTATATAATACAGTTGAAAAGGATTTGAGTACTACTCAAACGTTGTAAATTTTTAAATTTTAACATTTGAATAGATTGGTAAACTTTGTAAAATATTGATTTTGTTGACGTTTTGAAAAAAAAAATTTTTTGACAAGTGCATTTTTTCTGTCATTTCGAGCGAAGGGAGAAATCACACAAGAAACTCCGCAAACAAAATCGCCAATCTTTGTAGAGTTACGAGTGTGATTTCTCCCTTCGCTCGAAATGACAAACTTTGCGATCTTAGCGTACATCCTTTGCGGACTTTGCGGTTAAGCTTAATTAAAAAGCAAAAAAAAATCACCCCGAAAGAGTGATTTAATTGGTTAAATTGGTTTTGGTTAGATAATCTCATCATGAACTTGAAAAAAGACTCGCATCGATTCTAATGCCTTGCTCATTTGGTTCCTGACAGTATTTATAGAGATGCCGAGTTCCTGACTAATTTCTTCGTAACTCATGCCTTTCTTTCGTGACATTTTAAAAATTTGTTTCCGTTTTGGCGGTAATTGCTTCATCGCCTGTTTTCGGAGTTTCCTGCAGTCTTCTTCCCGAATGGAGTAATCTCCGTATTCATGCGATGTCTGACTTTCATAAAATATGGCTTCTCTCAACGCCAGATCATTTGCAGCTTTATTCAATAAATTAAAAGCCTGATTTCGTGCAATTGTAAAAATGTATGCTTTAAACGACTGCTCTAAATTTAAATTTTCGCGATGCTGCCAGACTTTCATAAAAACATCCTGAACATTTTCTTCGGCAGCCTCTTTCGATTTTAATAAACTAATGCTATAGCCATAAATATCCTGATAATACAAATCAAAAAGGGAACGAAATGCTTTTTCGCTGCCATTTATGAGTTCGCTTACCAATAATTTGTCGCTATAATCTTTGGCTTCCAACATTAAATTAATTAGTTTGTATTTAAATCTAATTATATTACGATACTATCAAAAATCGATACTCTAATGCATTGAGTGGTTAGCAAATATATAAAAATATTATTCGCAGCAAAAAATGGTAAAAGGAACTTATTTGTGATTTTTAAAATCTATTTTGGCAGGAATCTCAGCAAATACGGTGTTAAAATGCTTTTTATCAAGTTGATAACTTTTTGGCTAAAATTTTAAAAATTAACTACCTTGAAGTTGCTTTTCTGAGAATATTCTTATTCTAAAACTAATTGTTTGAAAACTTAGGAATAGAAAATGGTAAAAAAAATCCTTTTGTCTTTTCCTGAATAAGACAAAAGGATTGTATATTTTGAATCATTAAAGATTCAGTATTGCTAATTCTCTAATTAGTTTTTCAAGTCTTTGATTACTTTAAAAGCAATATCAACCTGATCTTCACCAACAAGAATTGTAAATTCATTTGAAGTAGAAATTACCTCATTTATAATAATTCCTTCCCAAGCTAAACGTTGGAAAATGAAGTAATAAATTCCTGGAACAACGATGTTTTCTTTTGGTAATTTTACGGTAATTGACGCTAAATTATCTAATTTCTGAATTAGTTTTTCTCTCATAAAGTGTTTTTCAACTAAATGATTCACACTGCTGCTTACCACAATATTAGTTTCATTTACCCCACGAGATGAAGTGTAGAAAATATCAGATAAAGCATTAATATCAGAGATTAAATCGGCTTGTTTGTTTAAAACAGTTTCCGAAGCAGCAAACGTGTAATCTGTCAATTCAGATCTTACTGTAATCTCACCAATGTTTTTAATTACTTTGTTGATTTTGTGGTTCAGTTTAAAATCTAATTCCTCAGTCAAACGTTTAAGAGACATTACTACAGCACCTTGTTTAACTTCTTTACCAAACTCACTTTCCAGTTCGGTCATAATGTTCCGAGATAGAGAAGTTAAGTTGATAATCCCGAGAGATAAAGCGTTTAAGAGAAAGGGTTTCGTTTTGATGTAATTTTCGACGATTGAAGAAACGGTTTTCATAGTTTTTTTTCTTTTTTTTTGTAACTTAATTGGGTTGGTTTAGTTAATTTGATGTTATAAATCTTAGCAAAGATAAATAAAAAAACAATTTGTTACAATTATAACAATGAAAAAATATGTTAAAAGTGATAAAAAGCGTCGGTAAGATGTTCAATTGCAAATGTTTCCCCGTTTTTATGGATCGCAACGATGTCAAATCGAACATTTAAATCTTCTCCAAAATCTTTTTCCCTATAGTTTATGTAGGCATTTACTGCTTTTATGAGCAGGTTTATTTTTTTTTGTTTTACAAATTCTTCAGGAGAACCAAAATCTAAACTTGATCTTGTTTTAACTTCTACGACTGCCAGAATATTATCTTTTTGAACGATAATATCTATTTCGGCTTTTTTAAAAGTCCAGTTTCGATCGAGAATCTTATAGCCATTTTGCTGAAGATATTCTACAGCAAGTTCTTCTCCTTTTTTTCCAAGTTCGTTGTGTTCTGCCATTTTTTAGTTTTCAGTCTCAGTTTTTATTCTGAACGTGAGGCTTTATTTTATGATATAGAGAGATTATTACACGCAAAGTCGCTAAGACGCAAAGTTTTTAAATAATTACTTTGCGTCTTAGCGACTTTGCGAGATTTTATAATGTGGTATTTTTTCTTAAACTTAAGAAATAGGATAATTTATATTATTTCTGGAAAGTAACAGTACTTCCGGATGCATTCACGTCTATAGAAATGGTGCTTCCCATAATTAAAGCGCGATTATCCTGAACATGTCCTGCAGGGAAATTAAAAATAACCGGAATATTATATTTTTTGGTAACATCATCAATGATTTCTAATGCATTTTTGCCCCAAGGCACTTCGTTATCTTTCATTTTAGTCATACCGCCAATAATGATTCCTTTTAGGTTTTCAATACAGCCGTTACGTCTTAAATTCATCATCATACGATCGATATGATACAGATATTCGTCTAGATCTTCAATAAATAAAATCTTGTCCTTGCAGTCAATTGCAGATGGAGATCCTAATAAACTATATAAAATAGAAAGATTTCCGCCCACTAATTCGCCAGTTGCCTGACCAAAACGATTCATTTTATCCGGACCAATAGAGTAGGAAAGAGGTTCGCCAAACAAACTTGATTTCATTGAACTTACGGCCGCAGGAGTTGCGCGCGGCACCGTAACGGGCATAATACCATGAATTGATTTATACCCCATTGTATTTAAATGATTGTGCAAAACCGTTACATCACTAAACCCAACAACCCATTTAGGGTGCTGTTTAAACTTTGTAAAATCAAGTAAATCGAGCATTCTAACCGTTCCGTAACCACCTCGAACGCACCAAATTGCTTTTATGTTTGGGTTATCTAATTGCTTCTGAAAATCGGCAGCACGTTGTTCATCTGTTCCGGCTAATTGGTTATAGTCCAACCCAATTGAGCTTCCTACAACGGCTTCTAAGCCCCAGCTTTTTAGTAAATCTATGGTTGGTTTTAAATTGTCGTCGATATTTTTTCTGGCTGTTGCCACAAGAGCTACAGTATCTCCTTTTTGTAAATAAGGTGGTGTTATCATGATTTGTTGTGATTGACAGGTGAATGATTGGAAAGCAAAAATAAGAAATGCCAGTTTAGCGTAATTAAAATAATTGGTAATAAGGAAGCTTTTCATGGTTTCTTGTGCTTAATTTTAAAATAATAGAGTTGTAATATAAATAATCACCCAAACAAAAGTATTGAAAATTCTTACAATTTATTTAAATTAGGCGCTTAAATTTTTAAAGTTATGCAAATTATTAAATTTCAGTTTTTTTTACTTGCCTTTTTTACAATTTCTCTTTCAAACGCACAATCTAAGAAATACAGTATTCATACTGCGGCATTTTACAATTTCGAAAATCTCTTTGATATTTATGATGATGAAAGCACCAACGACAACGAATGGACGCCAACAGGTGCGCAGCATTGGACAAAAGAAAAATACGAACAAAAACTAAAGAATCTATCCAGAGTAATTTCTGAAATAGGAAAACCAGAAAACTCAAATGCACCAACTTTATTAGGTTGTTCCGAAATAGAAAACAGAGGTGTTCTCGAAGATTTAATAAAACAAGAAAAAATAGCCGGTTACGATTACGGAATTATTCATTTTGATTCGCCCGATCAGCGCGGGATTGATGTGGCGCTTTTATATCAAAAGAAATATTTCAGACCAACTTCGTATTCTAATATTCCGTTATTGATCTACAAAAAGAAATCCGTTCTTCAGGAAAATAATAATGAAGATTTAGGTGATGTTGAAACCACGATTAACACGAAAAACCGAATTTTTACCAGAGATCAGCTTTTAATAACGGGTTTTTTGGATGATGAAGAAATTCATATCATTGTCAATCACTGGCCTTCGAGATCCGGAGGAGAAAAAGCCAGCAGTCCGTTTCGTGAAGCGGCAGGCCTATTAAACCGAAAAATAATAGATTCGTTACAGCAGATAAATCCAATGGCAAAAGTTATAACAATGGGTGATTTAAACGATGGACCTTTTAATAAAAGTGTAAAAATCGCTTTGGGAGCAAAGGCAAAAAAGACAGAAGTTCCAGAACTTGGAGTTTACAATCCGTTTGAAGAAATGGCCGAAAAAGGAATGGGAACACTGGCTTTTCGTGATTCCTGGGATATTTTTGACCAAATTATTATGACAAAATCTTTTATAAAACCTGATTTTTCGAGTTTTAAATTTTGGAAGGCAGGCATTTTCAATAAGCCTTATCTTATTCAGACTTCTGGAAAATACAAAGGATATCCGCTTCGAAATACTTTGACAGAAGCCGGTTTCAGCGATCATTTTCCGGTTTATGTTTATTTAATTAGAGAAATAAAATAAGTCACAGTTTTCGGTCGCAGTATTTAGGCTGAATACTGGCACTGCGACTGTATACTGAATACTTTTCACTACCTTAGCTTTTCATAAACTCCAAAAAAAATGGCTATAGCAAAACCATTCAATCTAACTAAATGGATTGAAGATAACCGACAATTATTAAAACCACCTGTTGGAAATAAAAATCTATATGTCGACTCAGGCGATTATATCGTAATGATTGTTGCCGGACCAAACGCACGAAAAGATTATCATTATAACGAAACCGAAGAACTTTTCTATCAATTAGAAGGAAGTATAAAAGTAGTAATTCAGGAAGACGGCGAGCGAAAGGAAATGGAATTAAATGCCGGAGATATGTATTTGCATCCTGCTAAAATCCCGCATTCTCCTGTTCGTTCCGAAGGTTCAATTGGATTGGTAATTGAGCGCAAACGCGCCGGAAAAGGATATACTGACGGACTTCTTTGGCATTGCGACAATTGCAATCATAAATTATATGAAGTGTTTTTTGAATTGCATAATATAGAAAAAGACTTTTTACCTCATTTTGAACATTTTTACAATTCAGAAGAATTAAGAACCTGCGATAAATGCGGCACCGTAATGGAAACAGATCCTAGATTTACGGCTAAGAAATGATTTCTTTATTGAGTACAAAATTAAACCCGACAGGTTTTTAAACCTGTCGGGTTTGAATATAGTTTTTATTAGATTTTAAGCTTTTTAAAAATCCGTTTAATCCGCGTAATCTGTGGCCTAGATAAATTACAACTCAAGTCTTTTCCCTTGTTCAGGATAAATAATCTTCAATCCTAAATCATTTTGATTTTTTAGCTGTTCTTTAATTTTTGCAATACTCTTAGCGGGAGGTTTTAAATGCGTAATAATAATTTTGAAATTATTTAAAGAACCTTTCCCAGCTAATTCTTCTAAAGTGTGAAGCTCAGCCATTAAGTGGTTCGGAGTTAAATGCCCGAATAAAAATTTATCCGGCTGCTCGTTTGGAAACGAAACTTCAATAAAAATCCCTTTCAGTTGTTTACTCTGAACCAAAGGCGCAACTGCTGTCCATAAGGCTTTTAATTTATCGCTTTTTTCAACAGAATCTGGTCCTGTATCTCCTAAGTATAAAGCATAATTGTTGTCATTTTTAATTAAAAAAGCAGTACTCTCAAAAGGATTTACGTGACTTAAAGGAAAAGCTTTCACTGTCATTGTGGTGTTTGAAAGCGGTGTTTCTTCACCTAAAATTAAAGTCTGAAAATGATATTTTTTCAGGGGAAATCCAACTCCTTTATCTCCAAAATTCGCCCAGGTTTGATCGTTAAAATAATGATTTTCCATCATTTCCATGCATTTTTCAGTAGCATAAACCGTTTTAGAAGAATCGGCGGGAGAGTTGATGATTAAGCCCGAAACGTGATCTAAATGGGCATGCGAAATCAAATATCCTTTTATATATTTTCGTAAAATTTCGCTTGCTGAAACTTTAAAAACTTTATTGTCAATCGCTTTTTCAATTCCGGCATTAATAGTTCCGGCATCTAAACAAATAAAATCTTTTGTATTGGAAGGCGCTATTAAATAAGCCGAAAGATTTTTTTCGTCGATACCGCCTTTTACTCCAAGAGGAACGATTTGAAACGAAGATTTTTGTTCTTTTTGAGAAAATGCATTAAAGGAAATCAATACAAAACAAAGCAAAAGCCGACTAAAATTGGTCATATTATTCATTATTAGAAGTGCAAATTTCATCAAATTTTACGAATAAATCACCGTCAGTTTGCGTTAATACTTATATAATAACGCTAAATTTACTTTGTTTTTAATAATTCAATTCAATTTGAAATTAATTCTAAAAGAATATCTTTACATAAAAATATAACAATTTTAACTAAAAAAGTTACAATGACAACAATAGCATCACAATTTGGCATGAATGAAGCTTTGGAAAAACTGGGAATTAAACTGGTTAATGAAGGAACTTCAACTGGAACAGAAAATTTTTCATCGGGTGAAATTTTAGATAGTTTTTCTCCTGTAGACGGAAAATTAATTGCATCGGTAAAAACTTCAACTCTTGAAGATTACGAAAAAGTAATGCGTTCAGCAACAGAAGCATTCAAAACTTTTAGATTAATTCCAGCGCCGCAACGCGGCGAAATTGTGCGTCAGTTTGGAGAAAAGTTACGTCAAAACAAAGAAGCTTTGGGTAAATTGGTTTCTTATGAAATGGGAAAATCATTGCAGGAAGGTTATGGCGAAGTTCAGGAAATGATCGATATCTGCGATTTTGCAGTTGGATTATCCCGTCAGTTACACGGATTAACCATGCATTCAGAAAGACCGGGACATAGAATGTACGAACAATATCATTCCTTAGGGGTTGTCGGGATTATTTCGGCTTTTAACTTTCCAGTTGCAGTTTGGTCATGGAACACGGCTTTGGCTTGGATTTCCGGAGATGTCTGCGTTTGGAAACCTTCTGAAAAAACACCTCTTTGCGGTATTGCCTGTCAAAATATAATTGCTCAGGTTATCAAAGAAAATAATCTTCCGGAAGGAATTTCTTGTTTGATAAACGGTGATTATCAAATAGGAGAGTTGATGACAAAAGACACTCGTATTCCGTTAATTTCTGCAACAGGTTCTACAAGAATGGGAAAAATTGTGGCACAAACTGTTGCCGGAAGATTAGGAAAATCGTTATTAGAACTTGGAGGAAACAACGCAATTATTGTAACGCCGGATGCCGATATTAAAATGACCGTTATTGGAGCTGTTTTTGGAGCGGTTGGAACGGCAGGACAACGTTGTACTTCAACAAGAAGATTAATTATTCACGAAAGTATTTATGATAAAGTAAAAGAGGCAATTGTTGCAGCTTATAAACAATTACGAATTGGAAATCCGCTTGACGAAAACAATCACGTTGGACCGCTTATCGATACGCATGCTGTTGAACAATATGCTGTTGCTTTAAACAGAGTGGTTGCCGAAGGCGGAAAAATTTTGGTTGAAGGCGGTGTCCTTTCTGGCGAAGGTTATGAAAGCGGTTGTTATGTAAAACCTGCAATTGCTGAGGCCGAAAATTCTTTTGCTATTGTACAACACGAAACTTTTGCTCCGGTTTTGTATTTAATTAAATATTCTGGAGATGTTGATAATGCGATCGAACTTCAAAATGGAGTAGCACAAGGATTGTCTTCGGCAATTATGACAAATAATTTGCGTGAGGCCGAAAGATTCTTATCTGTAGTAGGTTCTGACTGCGGAATTGCCAACGTAAACATCGGAACTTCAGGAGCTGAAATTGGCGGTGCTTTTGGTGGTGAAAAAGAAACAGGCGGCGGACGTGAATCTGGTTCTGATGCCTGGAAAATCTATATGAGACGCCAGACTAATACCATTAATTACACCACAAATCTTCCTTTGGCTCAAGGAATTAAATTTGATTTGTAAAAACATATTTTAAGATAAGAATAAAAGGCTTCCAGATTTTGGAAGCCTTTATTTTTAGAAAATATTCTAAATGCTTATTTTTTTACTATAGTTTGGTTTATTGAACCATCCGAAGTAAAAATCTTTGCTAAATAAGTTCCTGAAGCTAAATTGTTTAAATCGATAGTTTCATTTCCTTTTTGAGATGTTTTTACCAAAATTCCCAAAACATTATAAATCAGAATCTTTTCTACTTTTTGGTTTTGATCCGATAAATATAATGCGTCAGATACCGGGTTTGGATATAAAAACGGTTTAGAATTTTCTGTCCCAATTAAAGTTTCAGCTTGAGCAACTCTAAGGGTTCCCGTATTGTAAACTGTGCTCATGTAAAATAAATTGGCAGTATCTTTTTTCGTAATTGTATGACTTCCTGATGCCAGCGTAACCGTTACAATTCCGTTAGAGGCAACTCTATCTACGTTATCAACTTTAATCGTTGCAGCAGCTTCAACAAAAACCAGCGTTAAAGTGCTCGCCTGAGAAGTGGTAAAAGTAATAGTTGTCGATGATTCGATTTTCAGGCATTGCGTTAACGTTAAACCATTATAAGTAACAGTTCCTTTTGTAGTCGAAAGATTTCCAGTTATAGTATAGAAATCACTGTCTTTTCCTGAAGTTGTAAAATTATGTATTTCATTTCCTGACGGATTGCCTGTTGTTACTGTAATAGTTCCTGAACCTGTCGCTGTAGTTCCGGTTCCAATGGTAGCAATAGAATAAGAAACGGTTGCCGTTGGTGTTCCGCTGATTGTAATTGTTTTAGCCAAAGCATTTTTTACAAAACTAATTCCAGAAGCCGGTAATCCTGTTACTGTTGCATCTGTGGCAGTTCCTCCCCAAGTAAATACAATTGAATTTATCGCCGTTCCGCTAGCTACCGTCTGACTGTTATTATTGGTTGAAGTTAAAGTTTGCGTTCCTGCTGCGTTAACAGTAATTGTTCCGCTTCCAGTTGCAGGAGATCCTGCTGTACCAGATGTAGCGATAGAGTAGCTAACCGTTGCTGTTGGAGTTCCTGTAATTGTAATTGTTTTTGCAGTAGTATTTTTTACAAAAGATAATCCAGAAGCTGGTAATCCTGTTACAGTCGCGTCTGTTGCGTCGCCTCCCCAGGTAAAAACAATAGTTCCTATAGCCGTACCGCTTGTTACGGTTTGATTGTTATTAGAAGTTGAAGTCAAGGTTTGATTTCCTGCTGGCGGATTTGTACCGCCTTGTACCGCAACTAAACTGGTCTGGTAAGCATTTAAAGCATCTCTTAAACCAATGTTTACACCATCGGCAGTATCATCAACAGCGTTGTTGAATGTCCATTGAAAATCACCTCCGGAAACACGACCTGCATATTGCATTACTGTTGTTTTTGCATTTTCAGGAGTTTCGGGAGTATATGCATACATTACACTCGAATTTGTATCGAAATTATTGTATGTTTTCGCACCTTTTTTTGATGTAATACTACTGCTTATTGTTTCATTTCTTGTCGATGCAATATAAGCATCAAATTCTACGGGATTAGTTGAAGCATTGTATCCAACAAAACGGGTTTGTCCGCTCATCGTATTGTTAAATGCTTTAATGGTACCGCCGTCTTCACTTGAGAAAGTTCCTTGTGCACCATTATAAACATCTGTTCCCTGCATTGAAGTCAGCATAGGATATTTGCAATTTCTAAAAAAGTTCCCTTCTACAAATACAGAAGAACCCAAAGTTGATCCTACTCCATATTTAGAATTTCCATCGTAATAATTGTTATAAACGTGAGCAGAATAATAACGAATTCTTGGGTGACGAGAATCTGAGTGATCGTACCAGTTGTGGTGGTATGTTATGTATAAACCTTCAGTAGTTCCTTCGCTTAAACCCAAAAGATTACTTTTTCCGTTATCCCAAAAGTGGTTGTATGAAAAAGTTACGTAAGTAGATTTTTTACAGTCCAAAGCTCCGTCACCTTTTATTTGATCTGCATCACCTCCGGGTTTTCCATAAAAGAAATCGCAATTATGAACCCAAACATAATCATTGTCCTGCTGTAATCCGATATTATCACCTTCAGAGCTGTCTACATTCATAACTCCGATATTTCGGATTTCAATATTAGATGCATTTTTTGCTCTAATTCCCCATCCGTAAGCTGTGGCATCGTTTCCAATTCCTTCTAAAGTAATGTAGCTTAATGCGTTATTGTTGTTTTCAATAACTAGATCACCACCCAGCATATAGGTTAAATCAGTGATTTGACCAATCATACGAATAATCAATGGTCGCGTGTCTTTACCTTTTTTATAACCATCCAAAATAGTTTGCAAACCCACGCAAGGATTCGCAGATGCACCAGTTACGTTTAAAGAAACGGTGTTTTTGGTTTGTTGTGTAATGTATAGAATTACAGCATTGCTTTTAGGAGTTCCGTCTGCATTATAAGCTCCGGGAACGCGGGAGTTTGCAAATGCAAATCCAGATCGATCATGTGTTTTAACGGTTAAGGAGCTTGTTGTAGTGCCGGTTCCCTCAGCGCCGGAAATAACCGGTTTAATTTTTACAGTGTAAGATCCGGCTTTCAATCCTGGAATATCAGCGCGAAAATAAGTTCCATAACTTCTGATAAGTTCGTTATCAATTTTTTGATCAACAATCCCTCCTCCGGTATAATACACGTTATAAGTTTGGGCATTACTTACAGGCTGCCATTTTACAAAAACAGATTCAAGCCAGCCGCTTGCTTCGTTAATTTGCTGTGACCATGTTTGAAAAGCAATTAAAAACATAGTTAGAAAAAGTAGGTTTTTTTTCATAATTGTTTAAGTTAGACATTAATAATAGTTTTTGTGGTTTTTTGTGATTCTCGACACAGGTTAATTGTAATCGATTACACAAAATTATACAAAATTTCTATATTCTTAATTATTTATGCTTAAAAAAATATATATGAAAAAATAATTTGTTTATTTTGTTTAAAATGTAATAAATTACACTAATTGTAATTTATTACATAATGTGGTTTTTGTCTAGAAGTATCGATTTTACTGACTTTTTTACTTACAAAAAAGTAAACATTTCTTAAATGTTAGTTTTATGTTCTTTTTAATTGTTTTTGTGAAATTTCTAAATTTTTCAAAAATATTCTGTTTTATTAGACGAAAATGAAAGTGCTCAGTAAAGTTTTGAGCAAAAAAAAGCCTTTTTGAATTTCAAAAAGGCTTTCTTATTTTATATAGAAGAAATTAATCTTTACTTGCGAATTTAGATAGTAATCTTAAAAATTCAATATACAGCCAAACCAATGTTACCATTAATCCCATTGCGCCGTACCATTCCATAAATTTTGGCATTCTCTGCTGTACACCTTTTTCGATTTGATCGAAATCTAAGAATAAATTCAAAGCAGCAATGATGATTACAAAAACACTGATTCCAATACTCATCATTGAGTTTCCGTGATGAACAGGAGTAAAACTTGTAAACATAGAAACAACCCACGAAATTAGGTAATACGTAGCAATTGCCAAAGTAGCCGCAATTACAACAGATTTGAATTGTTCTGTAACTTTTACGATTTTAAATTTATATAAACCAAGGCAAACCAAGAAAGTAACTAAAGTTGCTCCTACAGCATTGATTACAATTCCAGGATACATTGCTTCAAAAATAGCAGAGATTCCTCCAATAAATAATCCTTCAAATAAGGCATAACCTGGAGCAAGATAGGGAGAAGCCTGTGGTTTGAATGCAGAAATAAGCACTAAAACAAATCCAACAATGGCACCGCCAATAGCAGGAAGCATGATATCCATTCCGTTAAATGCCATCCACCATGTTACCATAGCAGCGCCGCATAAAATTAAAAATAAAATAGCTGTCTTGTTTATTGTACCAGACAAAGTCATTTCCTGATTGTAGTCGATAATCTTTGCTTCGTGTACTTCTTCAGCTCTTGAAACAGCATTTGATGAAAAACGCTTGTTGCTTAAAAACGGATTTTTTGAATTGAAGGCCATAGTTTTAATACATTTAATTGAACCCAAATATATGGAGTTTTTTCGAAGTCTTCAGGTTAAGCGTAAATTTTTAACATGAAATTTTCTTTTGAAATACGGCCTTAAAGCAAAAAATACATCAAAAGAAACTCTTGATGGATTTGTATATTTTTTATTCTGAATTTTTTTAATTCAATAGATCTAAAACTAATGATGGGAATAAACCTAAAGCAATATTTAAACCTATAGAAATAATGGCAACGGCATAAATAAGGAATGGTTTTCCTGTACGCTCTTCATTTGGTTCTTTAGAATACATAGCCAAAATAAGTTTGAAATAATATCCAACACTTATAATAGAGTTAATTACAGCCACAATTACAATTGCTACATAACCAGCGTGAAGTGCCTGATCAAATAAGAATAATTTTGCAAAGAATCCTGAGAAAATTGGAATACCAGCCATAGATAACAATGAACCTGTCAATATCGCAGCCAATAGCGGATTTGTTTTTCCTAAACCG